>MDSV01027291.1_pt1 | contig 17587 bp, 17 predicted proteins | sample 810851 | NCBI WGS metagenome assembly MDSV01 (sample SAMN05326640, study PRJNA326480) | marine metagenome | isolation source: seawater | place: Atlantic Ocean: North East | collected 2012 | reverse complement strand
TTTAATATCCAGTCAGAGTGCGCAAGATAATATATCATCAATGTCATTATAAAGTCTAAAAATATGTATCATCAAATTATGCAATTAGTTATTGTCGGAGTTGGCTATGTTGGTTTAATAACAGGCTTATCATTTGCTAAAATAGGATATAAAGTAAGTTTTATTGATACTGATAAAGATAAAATCAATGACTTAAATCATTACCGTCCACCATTTATTGAGCCTGAACTTGAAGGTTATCTTTTGAATTCAAAAGTACAGCAAAATATCCAATTTTTTGATAATTACAACGATATAAAGTGGGATGTCATTGATGCAGTTATAATATGTGTTCAGACTCCAACTACTGAAGAAGGAGAAGTAGATACCATGTATATTTCTTCTGTTTTTGATAACATTAAAAATCTAATTGATAATGATTTTATAATCTGTATTAAGTCAACAATCCATCCTTTAGCTCTTGAAAAAGTCTTCAAAGATTCTTCAATTCATTATGAAGACGTGGTTTTCAATCCAGAATTTTTAAGAGAGGGAAGTGCATTTGATGATTTTTTTCATACGGATAGAGTTATTGTCGGTTCTCTAAATAGTGAAAATATGAAGAAAATAGCAGAACTTTATAGCAGTCTTAATACAGAAATAATCTACACCGATCCAGTAAGTTCTCAATTAATCAAATATCTATCAAATGCATACTTACCATTAAGGCTATCTTTTGTTAATGAGGCATCAAGAATAATTGATGAATTGAATGCTAATCAGGAAGATGTTCTAAAAGGTGTAGGTTTAGATTCTAGAATTGGCCTCGATTACTTCAGACCTTCTCCGGGCTGGGGTGGTTCATGTTTTCCAAAAGATGTACAAGAAATTCAGGAACTTGCAAGAAATCAAAATTTAAATTTACCATTAGTCCAATCAATTATTAATTCCAATGATGTACATATAAGTTGGTTTACAGATAAATTGGTCGATTTGTTAGAGTCTAATAATTTAGAAAAAGTATGTTTAATTGGAGCTTCATTTAAAGAAAATACTGACGATATTAGACATTCTCCAACATTTATCATTTATCAAAAATTACAACTACGTGGTGTAAAGGTTGAAATATATGACAATTATGTTTCAACAGATTTTGTATTAAATGATTTTGATTTGTTGAAAGATAACTCTCTTATCGTAGAAATGTTTCCCTTGGGTGATACTTATAATAAATTGGAAGACAAAATCCAAGAACTTCAAAATACTTTCTACTATCGATTCTGGAATTAGATTATGAAGTATTTAATAACTGGTGGTGCAGGATTTATAGGCAGTAATTTGATTAGCAAAATTATAGCTAAAGCTGATAAAGTTATTGTTTTAGATAATCTACTAACTGGTTCAAAAAAAAATATTGAAAAGTTCATTAAGTTAGATAACTTTGAATTTAAATCTCATGACATACAATATCACTATGATATTTCAGAAAAAATGGATTATGTAATTCATCTAGCTAGCTGCGCATCTCCTTTAGCGTATACTAAATTTCCTATCAATACACTTAAGTCAGGAAGTATCGGCACTATAAATGCATTAGGAATTGCAAGAAAATTCGAATCTAAATTTCTTCTTTCTTCGACATCAGAAATATATGGAGATCCAAAGATTACCCCTCAAAGTGAAGATTACTGGGGAAATGTTAATCCAACTGGTCCTAGAAGTATGTACGATGAATCTAAGAGATTTGCTGAGGCTGCAACACAAGCCTATGTTAGTGAATACGATTTAAACGCAAGCATAATAAGAATATTTAACACATATGGAGAAAATATGCAATTAAGTGATGGGAGAGTGGTAACTAATTTTATTGTCCAAGCTCTAAATAACGATGACATCACGATTTACGGAGATGGACTTCAAACGAGATCTTTTTCTTACATAGAAGATACTGTTAATGGACTTTTACTTGCATTAAATTATCCAAAATCTGAAATTTTTAATGTAGGTAACGATAATGAAATGTCCATTAAAGACCTAGCATCTTTAATTTTAGAAATGACTAAATCTGATTCTAAAATAATTTATAAAAAGCTACCAGTTGATGATCCAATGCAAAGAAAACCCGATTTAACAAAATCAAAAAAGTTATTAGGCTATCAGCCAAAAATTGATATAGAAACAGGACTATCAAAAACTATTCAGTGGATAAAGAATAATTCAAATAATACTGTCTAATCTTTTATTAAGCGAACTTAATGAATGATTTTTTAGATTATGGTTTATTGACTGAAAAAATTTATTTAGTTCAGCTTCTTTTACATTTCCTAAAAAATTAATTTTTTCGGTAAGATCTGTTGAGTTTTCAAAAAAATAATAAAGAGAATAATTTTTATAGATACTGTTGAAGTCTGAATTACGATAAAAGTTAACTATTCCCATTGATAATGTTTCTAAAACGGACTTGTCAAAGAAACCTTCTCCAGCACAATTTAAATTAACGTCATATTTCTTTAAAACATTTGGAAGATTTGTATGTTTTATTTTCCCCAAAAATTTAATATTTTTATAATTTTCATATTTTAATTCTAGTTTTTTTAAATAATGCTCATCATCTTGATTAAGTGTTCCTCCAATAATATCTAGATTTTTATCTCCTACATTTGATTTTAGAAATGCATCAATACCAATTTCTAAATTTTTTGATTTAGAAATTCTAGATAAGATTAAAAAATTATTTAATTCGTACTTGTTTTTTTGATTCACGAATTGGTCTTGGTTTATCGAATGTCCAATTATATGAACTTTTTCTGATTTGAAAGGAAATGATGTCGGTGATGCAGTTAAAATTTTATCTGAAAGTTTAAAGGTAAAATATAAAATAATTTTTTTAAGCCCAAATTTTGGTCCAGGGTGAGTAAACCAAAGAGTAGATTTTATATTGTTTCTTTTTAGTAAAAATGCAATTATAAAAACTGATATAGGTGACATATGCGAAAAGCAATTTTCATAATTTGTTTTTTTAATTAATTCTTTTGCTGTCTTATGAAGAAATTTATATTTATATAATTTACTTACTTTATTAGTTGGCCCATATATTTTTATTTTTTTATTTAATTTTGGTAATTCACCAAGTCTAAGTGTTATAACATCTACTGTTTCGTAGTTCTTTGAAATTTCTTCCAGCCATCCAACAGCAAATCCTAGGGATGTATCCTCACTATCGATTGCAAGATTAAGATATAATAATTTACTCATAGAGGGACTCTTGAATTTTCTTCCAGTTTTCCTCAAACTTCCCAGAACCTGATAAAGAATTAGATAGTTGAAATGCTTTAGTAGCAAGCTCTAAGCGTGTTTGATTATTGTTGAAAAATAGCTCTAAATTTTTCTTAAATTCTTTGGTGTCGTTAATTTCATAAAGCATAGTTCCTCCTTTTGAGTTAAAAGGAGACGAGATACCCGTAATATTTGTAGCCAAACTGGGTAATTTACATAGTCCACTTTCTATTAATACTCTTGGCAATCCTTCAAAATTACTGGCCATAACCAAAATTGCAGAGTTATTCATTTTTTTTGCTATTTCATCTGGATTCAAAGCACCATAGAAATTTATATTTTTTATATTATTTTTTGATATATAATCTTGGCATTCTTCAAAGTATTGAAGATTGGGAGTATCACCTAGAATTTTAAACTGATATAAACCATCGTTATTTTTTTGAAAATCATCAAATGCTTTTATCAGAAAAAGAACACCTTTTCTAGGGATAATATTTCCAACAAATAATATGTTGTTTGATTTTAGATTATTGTTTTTTGGATAAAAAGTTGTATTGTCAACCCATGCGGGAAATACTGAAGCAATTTTTCTATATTTATTTTCAAGTAATTTAGTTTGCTCTTTATGAACCCCTCTAATTAAATCACAATTTTTGTACGTAAAATTTGAAACTTTATCAGATAGGAATATCGTAAATTTTTTAAAATATAATTTTCTTTGGTTTAATAATAAATTTAAAAAATCTCCATGGTGTTCTATAACTAACTTAAAATTTAAAATCCTAAATTTCAAAATTAAAGTAGGGATAAAAGCTGTTATGGGATCTTTTGCGGAAACAATATCGATCTTTTCATTTTTAACAAATTTATAAAATGAGAAAATATTAAAAAAATAAAAATATAAATAATTAATCAAAAAGTTGTTGAATTTCTTAATATAAAAAATTTTTACTACTTTGTGGTCTATGTACTGAGCTTTCTTATTACTTGAATATACAAAAGTATTAAATGATTTTGACAATTCACTAAACTTATTAAAATCTGATGAGCTTAAAGAAATTGAGTAAGGTGTTGTACCATAAAAAAGTAAATTTTTCATTTTCTTAGTATCTCCAAGTACGTTTTTAAGTTTTGCTCTTCATTAAATAATTTGAGTAGATGTTTTGATGCATTTTTCTTCAATAAGCTATCTTTTTCGATATTATTAGCCAATTCTTGAATTATGTATAATAAATCATCTTTTTCTGGTTTAAATGAGTTATGTAATTGCCATATCCACCCATTTCTACCATTCATCAATACTTCATTAGTTCCACCAATCGGAGTACTAATGATTGATAGATTGTGACTAATTGCTTCTAATATTACGTGTGGCAACCCTTCATAGCTAGAACCTTGTATATAAATATTTGACTTTTCATAGAATTGACTTAAAGATTGTTTATCTAGTTGGCCGGTAAAAACTACTTCTTTTTCTAAATCTAAATTTTTTGTTAATTCTTTTAAAGACTCTTCTTCAGGCCCACTTCCTACAATATAAAAAATAAAATTATTATTTAATCTTTTATATATTGCGAAAGTTTCAAGCATTATATCGATATTTTTCCAAGGAGCTAATCTACCTACAGTAATAAATTTTAATTTATCATAACTTATTTGATTATCTTCTCTTTTTGTTTTATCTAAAATTGTTCCATTATAAATAACTTTAATTTTTTCATCAGATACCCCCCAATTCTTAACTATGTTCTTTAAGTGATTTGAAGGAGTAATGACCAAGTAGGCTTTTGTTGCAGTCCAGCCTCTTGAAAATTTTGCTAACTCCAAATGTAAACCATGTTTATTTTTTTGGAAATCATCAAAAGACTCATCTATTAATTTACGATTCATTCCCCGTTCCCAAGCCCAATCTCCAACAATTTTTCTATAAAGTTTTTTTCTAATGAGTAAATTAGCTATATGTGATTCCATAGGAAGACCATTTACAAATATTATATCTGACTTTAAGCCATGCTTAAATATTTGAAATATTGTTTTAAACCATCGAATTACTAAATTTTGTTTTCTTAAAATCCTTACAATCTTATAATTTTCTTTATCCAACTGGTATTCATCAGTTAAACAAATTACCGTTACTTCATTTCCAGATTTTGAAAGAAGGTTTGCTATTTTTGGTACAAAACTAGCAGGTCCTCCGATATCAGGAGGAAAAATTCCAACAGTAATTAATATTTTCAATTATTTATTTTTTTATATTCAATTATTTCTTTGATCATATTTTCTATCGTCATAGAAGGCTCATAACCTGTAGCTTCTACAATTTTATCAATTGAAGGTGTTCTCCTCATTGGGTCTTCAAATTTACTTCCATATACTTCTTCATGTGTTCTATATACTATTTTGGAATTTGAATTACTTAATTTGATTATTAATTCTGCAAGCTTTTTAATGGAGATTTCTTCAGTTTGTCCAATATTAAAAATCTCTCCATAGAGTCTTTTATTTGAAAGAAGATATAAATATTCAATTACATCATTTACCCAAGTAAAGGAACGAGTCTGACTACCATTTCCATGAATTATGATATCTCTGTCATGAATTGCAGCTTCGATAAACTTTGGAACAACCATACCGAAATCAGAAACTTGGTTGGGACCAATTATATTAAACAGTCTAACTACTATTGGATTCAGATTATTATCGTTGAATTCAGACAACACTAAAAATTCATCAATTAGTTTTGATGCAGCGTATGACCATCTTAATTTTGTTGGGGGACCAATTAAGCTTTTACTTTCTTCTGTCCAGACCTTGTCACTTGAAGTACCATAAACTTCAGAAGTTGATGTGATCAACATAGGTATATTGTTTGCCTTACATGCTTCAATAATTATATGTGTTCCCTCAATATTCGTAAGTAATGCTTTGCTTACGTTTTCCATTATATATTGAACACCTACACCTGCAGCTAAGTGGAAGCAGAAATCATATTCTTTAAACAAATTATCAAGATTTTCGATATCTTCTATTCTTGATTCGATAAATTCAATATTATTTAATCCAATTAAGTTATCTTTATTCCCAGTCGATAAGTCATCAATTATAAGTATTTTTTCAGCTCCCTCTGATAAGAATTTTTTTGCTAGGTTTGAACCAATAAAACCCGCACCGCCAGTAATGACAACATTTTTTAAGTTATTTTTCATAGTCATACTTAAATTTAATTTCCTTAAGATAGGATTCATTATTTTTATACCATTCAATTGTATTTTTTAATCCCTCGTCTATGTCAGTAAATGGTTGCCAGTCAAGTTTTTGCTTTGAATTATCTAAGTTTGGAAGCACAACATCAACATCTCTATATGCTCTATCTCTAAAAACTAAATTTGCTTTTTCACCTAGGAGGTTTTCAATCTTATTGATTATTTCAATTAATGACCATGTAGTATTTGAACCAAAATTGAAAGTACCGCTTTTGTTATAGTGTCTTAACTTATTCAAACCATCCACAATGTCCATAACATAGGTAAAAGACCTTCTTTGCTGTCCGTTACCATAAATTATTACTTCTTCATTTGTTGCAATCCAGTGAATAAATCTTAGGATAGACATATCAGGCCTGCCGTATGGACCGTAAACAGTAAAAAATCTTCCAATCTTTAATATTTCGTCTTCTTCAGAAAACACATTTTTTATCAAAGTTTCACCGAATCCTTTTGTAGCAGCATAAATTGAAGGAGGTTCGTTTAATTCATCTTGATTTTCAGTTGCTAGATTATTACCTGTGTCACCATAAATAGAAGATGTTGAAGCTAATACAAGATTTTTTATACTTAAATTCTTTGCAGTCAAAGCCAGATTCACTGTTGCTGTAGTGTTATCCCTTATGTACTTCTCTGGTTCTAAATAGCTTTGCCTTACACCGGCCCGAGCACCTAAGTGTACAATTGTTTTTGCTCCATCAAGAATATTTAAATTATTTTCAATTTCATTCTTTTCAGATAAATCTATTTTTAAAAATTTGAAGTTAGAAATGTTTTTTAAATGTTTTAGTCGCAAATCTTTTAATCTTGAATCGTATGCATTATTTAAAGAATCAATTCCAATAATTTCATAACTTTCATCAAGTGAATTTATAAAATTAAAGCCTATAAACCCACATGAACCTGTAACTATAATTTTATCCACTATCAGATTCTAACTCTTTTAATTTATATCTTTTGGATATTTCTTGGTTCTATTATTATAAATTATATGCTTACATTCCTAGGCCATGCAGCTTTTATGTACGAAACAGAGAATGAAATTTTACTCATGGATCCATGGATGTCAAAGTCAGGTGCTTTTGATTCATCCTGGTATCAATTTCCCTCAAATCACCTTCTTGGGGATAATGTTCGAGAATTAATTGAAACAACAGACAAAAATGTATACATTTATATAAGTCATGAACATAAAGATCACTTTGACCTTCCTTTTCTTAAATCCCTTCCATTAAGTAAAATTAATTTTATTACTCCAAAATTTAGAAGAGACCATGTGGCTTCTGTTTTAAATAAATTGAATCCTAATTCTGTAACTACACTTATTGATTCAGAAATAGTTAATATTGGAAATCTAGAAATAAGGCTGTTTCTTGATGATCAAGAAATTGTCAGAGATTCAGCTTTAGGTCTCCATGATTCTGACTCTGATTTTACATTTTTAAACCTAAATGATTGTAAAGTTTATGATCGTGTAGATGAACTCTTCGCAATATACAACAAATTTGATATTTTTACATGTCAATTTTCTGGTGCCGTTTTTCATCCCGTTTGTTATGAATATCCTGAAAAAAAATATTATGAGATTTCTGAATCTAAAGTTTATGGAAAATTTGGTTCTGTTAAAAATCTTATTCAAAAATTTAAACCAGAACTTTATATACCGGCAGCTGGCCCCCCAGTCTTTTTAGATCCAAATTTGATTCATATAAATTTTCAAGATGTAAATATATTCTCGTCACCTTTTAAATTTAAAAAATATTTAAATGATGCACTACCTGAATTAAATGTAGAAGTTCCTGTTCCTGGTAGTAAATTTTATTTTAAGAAGCAACAAGTAGATATTGAACATCCTCTAGAGAATATTGAAGAAATGTACGATAAAAAAAATATTCAAGATTATGCAAAGAATTACGATTCTATTTTCTCAGAGAGAGAAAAGCAAAAATCGTCTTACGACCCTATCGAAGTTCAAAAAAGATTGTTAGTTGAATTAAACTCAAAATTAAATGGTTTTAAAATTGAACAAAAAATGAATATTTTAATGGAGTTTTCCTTAAGTGAGATTGAAGATACTTCTATTTATATAGATTTTGAACATAACCAAATAGATATTAAGAATAAAATTAATAAAAGTTCTGACTTAACCTATGAGATTAGCGCATCAGCAGGTGATATTGGAAGATTATTAGATGGGTATCTTAATTGGGAAGATTTCATGCTTTCATTTAGACACAAATTGAAACGAACCCCTGATATCTATCAAGTAGCTATCAACGGCTTCTTAACAATGGAAAAAGAAGATGTACCTGAATTCGTTAATAATTTAATGCGATTACAAAACCAAAGAGAACGAATTACTGTTGAAGTTGGTGGAGTGTTGTACTCTATTGATAAATTTTGTCCTCACCAGGGTAGTGATTTAACTACTCATGAAATTGAAGACGAGAGATTTCTGATTTGTCCTAAACATAGATGGTCATTTGATTTAGAAGATGAGGGTAAAGCAGTGGGACATGATGCTTCAATAAATGCAGTAGATCTTGATGGCGATGGATCTTAAATATATTGTCATATAATTCTAAATCTCATTTGATAATAGTTCCAACTTATAATGAAATTGATAATATAGATAAATTTATCGAGGAGGTTTTTAAAATTGATGTTTCTCTTCTAGTTGTTGATGACAATTCTCCTGACGGAACTTCTAGTTATGTAGAGAATATTATGAAAACCCATCAAAAAATATATTTGTTAAAAAGAAATTCAAAACTAGGATTAGGTTCTGCTTACAGAGATGGTTTTAAATGGGGGTTAAATAAGGGCTTCACTCATTTTATTGAAATGGATGCAGATTTTTCTCATAGTTTTGAAGATTTGTCGAAAATATTGGATAGCTCGCATTATTCCGATGTAGTAATTGGTAGCAGGTATATTTCTGGTGGAGGGAGTACAGGTTGGGATACGAAGCGAAAAATATTGTCAATTACAGCTAATAATTTATCAAAATTATTACTCCGTTCAAAAATAAATGATATGACGAGTGGCTTTAGGTGTTATTCCAGAAAAGCTTTAGAAGAAATAGAATATTTTAAAACTAATTCAGATGGGTATTCCTTTCAAATTGAAATGACAATCAGAAGTATTGCAAAAGGGCTAATTATTAAAGAGGTACCAATAATTTTTTATGAAAGAAGACTTGGAAATTCTAAAATGTCCAAATCAATAGTTTTGGAAGCATTACTATTCCTCTTAAAGAATGGATTAAAAAGATGGTTAAATATAAAGATAAATTAATTAACTTTCAAATTTTTCTTGTCTTTCTAATTCCAATAACTCCACATATATCTATTTCAACCCATATAGAGCTAGATGATATTCCAGTAATTTTATTTCTAGTATTATTTATGATCAACATATATTTAAAAAATTTAAAACAAATTTTTTACAGGCAGTTAATTCCTATATGTATTTTTACTTTTTATATTTTTGTTCAAAATATATTTATTAATAATGAACTTATTTTTAGTGACGGAATGAGATATATATTCTACACCGCTTTATATATTTCACTATTAGGTGACAATGATTTAAATCAATATGATAATCTGTTTAGAAATCTTACCTTATTTTTAAATTTTTTTTCAATTCTATTTTTTTTCCTTCAGTTAAATTTTGGTACTGACTCATATAATTATTGGAAAATGGGATTTAATGAAAATCAATGGATATTTACTGATGGAAGGATGAACGGTTTTCAAGCAGGAGGTCCTAATGCTTTTGGAGGCTTAATAGCAGCACTAAATTTATATTGTATTTCCAACAGTAACCGAGTTTATAAAAGAATTTTTATTGTAACTGGGATATTGGGCTGTTTCTTCACTTACAGTCGTGCATCCATGATAATTTTAATAATTTTGTTGACTGCGTATTTAATCTTATCAAAGAATATATTTGAAGTTTTTTTAGTGGGATTAACAATTATTTTTGTAACAAATTTCGGTTTATTAGATAGGTTTATTTCAGAAGCAGAAACTGAAGGAATTCAAGATAGAGTAGAAATGCAGCAAGCTACTATTTCTGATATATCTTCCAGAGGCTTAGCTAATAATTTATTTGGTTATGGACATAATAATTATGGAATTGTCAGAAGTGAAATACAGCAAACTACAAATTTTTCACCTGAGTTAAGGCCAACTGGACCACACAATTCTTTTTTGTTTATAATTTTAGATTACGGATTTGTAGGATTGTTATTATTTATTTGTATCTTTATAAAACCAGTTAAAGTGTTTTTTAAAGATATTAAAGATAATATTTTAGATAAAAATTTTTTATTTTTAGGATCTTTTGTAGCTATGTCTCTTACAGGTGATTTTATTCAGAATCATTCAGTTTCGATTCTCTTCTTTTTTGTATTTTTTAAGTTAAACATAAGTATTCAAAATGAAAGATAAATTAAAAATATTACACGTAGTTCCAACCTTAAAAAAAGATGGTGCTGAAGTACAACTCGCATCAATAATCAATGAAATTAAAAATATACACTTTGATATATTTACATTTGATATGTACAGAAAAGGAGATTCTGTAGAAAAAAGTCTTGAAAAATATTCGATATATACCGACAAATTTTTCGGCTTATTTAGTTTATATAAATTAGTTAAAAGAGAAAAATACGACATAGTACATTCTCATTTGCCAAAATCTGATTTTTATGTAGGAGTAATTAAGATTTTTAATAAAAATTTTAAACATGTAATCTCAGTTCATGCAAAATATGGCACAAGAACTGGAGAAAATAAATTAAAATATTTTTTCACAAATTTTTTTTGGAGAAAGATATTAAATCAATCAAGTGGAGTCATTGCAATATCTGACAGCATTAACAAATGGTTAACCAAACATATTAATTTAGAAGAAGGTAATGTTTCTACAATTCACTATGGAATAAAGATTAATGATAGAAATACAAAAATTAATAATCAAAATGTAATTGGCATGGCAGCAAGAATGTTACCTTGGAAGGGATGGGATAAAGTTCTTGAAGTAGGCTCATTTTTAAAAGAAAGTGGAATTAATTTCAAAATTAAATTAGCTGGCTCTGATGACATAGGCTATTTAAAAGATTTAAACAATATGATAATAAAATATGAATTAGAAGAAAATGTAGAGGTGTTTCCTCATTTTTCAGATATAAACAAATTTTTTCATGAAATAGATTTATTCTTATTTCTATCTGAATCGGAAGGGTTTGGCTTAGTTGCATTAGAGGCTGTAGAAAGTAATGTTGCTGTAATTTGTTCAAACATTAGTCCTCTTAATGAGTTTATCTTAGATATAAATGGTTCTTTAGTTGATAGAAATGACACACAAACCATCGCTGAACTCATTGGTAATTATTTCAAAAATGAACAAAAGATTTTAAAAAGTGTTCAAATCGGTCAAAAAACACACGTAGTTAAAAATTTTTCTTTAAAAAAATCTGCAGAATCTATTGAAAAATTTTATATAAGCACAAATAATAACTAGTTACCATATATTATTGTAAGATGAACGTTTTAGTTGTTGGTGGAGCTGGATATGTTGGTGGTGGCATAGTTGACAAACTTAAGCCTAAACACAATGTTACAGTTTATGATTCACTAATTTATGAGGAATCATACAGAAAAGATGTAAAGTTTGTAAATGGAGATATTCGGGACACCGATAAATTACTTCCTTTGTTAGATAAATCTGATGCTGTTATATGGCTAGCTGCATTAGTTGGTGATGGCGCATGTGCTATAAATCCAGAATTAACTTTTAAAATTAATTCAGAATCTGTAAAATTTTTGGTTGAAAATTTTAAAAAAAGAATAGTATTTTTATCAACATGTTCTGTTTACGGCGCACAAGATGGACTTTTAGACGAGAGTTCATCTGTAAATCCTCTTTCTGAATATGCTTCTTCAAAAGTTCAAGCTGAAGAATATTTGGAAGGTACTAATTCTATTATTTTTAGATTAGGAACTCTATTTGGAATTAGCGATGAATTTTCAAGAATAAGACTAGATCTCGTTGTAAATATATTAGTTACTAAAGCATTAACAGAAGGAAAGTTAACAGTTTTTGGAGGGGATCAGTGGAGACCGCTATTACATGTTACGGATGTCGCAAATGCTATTGATCATACAATTGAAATGGAAACAACAGGTGTCTTCAATTTACATTATCAAAATTATAAGATTATTGATATTGGAAATTTGATTATTGAAAAAATACCTACTGCGACTATTGAAACTACTCCTATGAAATTTCAAGATGCAAGAAATTATCAAGTCAGTAGTGATAAGTTACTAAAAGAAACTGGTTTTAAATCAACCATAGAGCTCGCTAAAGGAATTGAAGAAGTTTATAATCTTATTTCAAATAATAGAATTAAGAATGTAAACCATATTCGTTATTCAAATCAAAATTTTCTTGAGAAATATGGCGTAACTTGATAAATCAAATTACTATTCCTACTCTGTTTGAAAAAGGACAATCTAAAGATCATAGAGGCTTTGTTGAATACTACAATTCACTAGATTTATCAGATTTTAAAAGGTTTTATATAGTAACAAACCCAAGTAGAGGAACAGTTCGTGCATGGCACGGTCATAAAATAGAAGCTAAATTAATTAAAGTTTTGAAAGGTGAATTTCTTATTGCAGTTGTGAAAGTAGATAATTGGGAAAACCCCTCTAATGAGAATAAAGTTGAAAAATTTAAAATGAACGAAGATTCAGGAACTTTATATATACCACCTGGATATGCAAATGGTGCTATTAACTTAGTTACTGATAGCAAAGTTATGTATTTTTCGTCCTTAAAGATAGAAGATTCTAAAAAAGATGATTATAGATTTGATGCAAAATTTTGGAATCCTTGGTCTGAATATTCTCCGGAAATTTATGAGTAGCGCTAAAGTTTTAGTTTTAGGTGCAAACGGAATGCTTGGAAAGATGGTTGCTCTTTACTTGGATTCAGCCAAAGACCTTTATGTAGATATTACTTCAAGAAGTAAAAATGAATTTGTTATAGAAAATTTCGATGGTAATTATTATATTTTTGATGCCAATAAACTTGATCAAAATCCTTTAGAAGAGATTATCAAGATTTGTGATTATGATTATATTGTTAATTGTATTGGGATTATAAAGCCTAAAATTAATGAAAATGATATGGACTCAATTACTAACACCATATTAATCAATTCCTACTTCCCACAAGAGATTCATAAATTAGCATTTGAGAATGATATAAATTATATTCAAATTGGAACAGATTGCGTTTTTTCAGGTTTGGATGGACAGTATACAGAAGTTTCTTACAAAGATGCACTAGATCTATATGGAAAATCAAAAATTGTTGGAGAGATCGAAGGTAGTAACAAAATTGTTATAAGGTCTAGCATAATTGGTCCAGAGCAAGGAATCGGATTCTCATTAATGAATTGGTTTTTGAATAGTCAAGAACTAGTTGTCTCTGGATACAAAAACCACATGTGGAATGGTGTTACAACATTGAATTTTGCGAAAATAATTGAGGGAATTATTAAGAATAATAAAATTAATGATTTTAAAACTCATCATCTTATTCCTAAAAATGTAATATCAAAAGCCAATTTACTAGAACAGTTCAAGATTCATTTTAAAAAAGAAATTGATATTGACCATTTAGATGCCAGTAGTGTAATTAATCGAACTCTCAAGTCAAATAACAGTAATTTGAATGAAGAAATATGGAAATCAGCAGGTTATGATCATGTTCCTACTATTGAAGAAAATATTGAAGAACTAGCAAATTCTGAACTTACTCATAAGATAATGATGTAGCATGAAAGATTTAGCAATAATATTAGGGATAAGACCAGATGTAATAAGGGCGAGTAAAATTTTAAAATTATTAAAAAACCAAAAAGAGATTGATTTTGATTTTTTGTGGTCTGGCCAACATTATTCTGAAAATATGAAAGATACTTTTTTTAAACAACTAAATGTACCAATACCTGACTTCGAATTTACTTTAGATACTCAAAACGATTCAACTATTGTTTCTTCAACTATTACAAATTTATATAATCATTTTGGTAATCATAAATATAAAGCTGCTGTTTTCTTAGGAGATACAAATACAGTTATGGGCTCAATTGCAGCTGCACAACACAATATACCAATAGTTCATATTGAAGGTTGTATGAGATCTTACGATTGGAGAATGCCGGAAGAAAAATATAGAACAGTCATTGATCATTTATCTGATAGAATCTATGCGTATTTAGATAGTTATAAAAAACAAGGTTTAAACGAAGGAATTAGTGAAAAAATCATAAAAGTTACTGGTAACCCAATCGTTGATATTATTAATGAAAATTTTGAAAAATTTGAATCTGGATTTACTTATTTGGAAAAAGATCTACAAGATACAGTGAAAAGTGAGTATGTTCTAGTGACGAGCCATAGAAGAGAAAATATATTAAATATTGACAGTTTTACAAATATAGTAAATTTATTGAACTCAATAAATGATAAAAATGTCATATTTCCAATGGGGTATAAAACTCAAGAAATTTTAAAAAACTCTAAATTGAAATTAAATAGCAATATTAAAGTTTTAGATCCAATTGGTTATTTAGAGTTTATGTATTTGTTAAAAAATTCCGCTTTTGTAGCCACTGATTCTGGTACAGTTGTTGAAGAGGCTTGTATCCTAGGGATTCCATCAATACAAATGAGATACTCAACAGAGCGACCCGAAGTATATGATGTCAAAGCATCTGTAAAATTTGATCCAACTGAAGATAATCCACATATCTCTAAAATTTTAGGTGATGTCGAAGCTTTGAACAAAAATTGGGATAATCCATTTGGTAGGGGGGATGCTTCAGAAACTATTGTTAATGATTTAATTGAACTTTCTAAAAGTAATAATTTTAAAAAACATAAACCATCTGATTATGCTTTTGATGTAAGTAATTCCTTTAAAGAATGAAAAAGGTTTTATTTCATTCTTTAACAATTCCACCAGATCAAGTATCTACAGGTAAACTTGTTGCTGATATTGCTTCTAAATTTAAAGAGAACAATATAGATGTTGAAATATTAGCATCAACTCCACAGTATCGATTCGACTCAGATTCCTTTTCTAATGAGGGTTTAATTAAAATTTCCAGAAATATTTATATTTCTTCATACAATGAAGTAAAGATTACACATTTATCATCTTCAAAAAGGTCTTTCAACAGAATTAAAAGATTTTTACAATGGATTGGCTATCATACAAAATCAATAAATTATTTAATTAAAAATAGGAACAATTTTGATACTATTTTTATATTTAGCTATCCGCCGACAATGAACTTAATTGCAATATTCACTAAAAAAATATTGAGATTAAATACAATCTACTCGGTATGGGAACTTTATCCTGAAATAGCTAACAAATTGAATGAAATGAATTTTAAGTTTTTACATGAAATTTTTAGGAAGATAGATAATTATTGTTTAAAGAAAATAGATCACGTTGTTGTTAATTCGGATGAACTTAAAACATATTTAATTGAGAATAGAAAAATACAAAAAGATAAAATTAAAGTAATTTATCATTTTGCAAATGAGCTAGAAGTTCCAAGATGTAAAAACATAACAAAAGACATTATGTATGCAGGAAACCTAGGTACTCCTCAAAATATTGAATCTTTTATAAATATATTTTCAAATTCTAAAAAAGAATATAATCTAACTATTTTTGGTTCAGGTAGTCAGTATCAAAAAATTTGTGACCTTTCTAATTCTTTTATTAAAGTTAATCAATATGTATCTCGAGAAAAATTAGTTCTTTTAACAAATCAGATTCCTTTTGCTTTAGTTTCTTTATCACCTGAAATTACAGTTGAGGGATTTCCAGGTAAAACTTTTGATTATTTGAAAATGAATAAAATTTTAATTGGTTACTCAAATTCTGAATCTAGCTTGGCGAAGTTTATCGAAAAGTATCAATTAGGAATTAATATAGATCCGTATAATAATGACATCGATATTAAACTCAGCATGCTTGAAGATGAGAAGTTTATAAAACAAATTTATTCAAACATTTCTGATATGAATAATCATTTTGCTAGTGTTGACACAGTGGTTAAACAGTATATGAAACTGATTTAGTTTGCACCTTTTTTAGTTAAGACTGATAAAAATGTTTTTAAAATTATTTTGAGGTCTTTATAAAAAGAATTATTTTCAATATATTTTAAATCCCAATAAAGCCTTTCTTGCAAACTCAGGTCTAATCTTCCCTGTACCTGAGCTAAACCAGTAACTCCAGGCAATACAGAATTGCGTTTAGAATTATATTCGCCATACAATTTTGATTCGTATTCAACTAAGGGCCTTGGTCCGACAAGAGACATATCACCCTTTAATACATTAAGAATATTAGGTAGTTCATCCAGTGATGTTTTTCTAAGGAACGCACCTAATGATGTAATCCTGTCATCATTTTCTATTCTAATTGGCTCTAAGGGAGAATTACTAGGATCTACATTTTTTCCTTTTGATAAATCTAAATAGTGAGATTTATGAAAATCTTCTTCAGCACTTACTTCCATGGTTCTGAATTTGTACAATTTAAAGATTTTACTGTTTTTACCAACTCTATTTTGAATAAAAAATACTGGAAAACCTTGTTTTATTGACAAAATTAAAGAAATTATAACAATAATAGGTATAACAATTGGAGAAAAAATTAATATTGCTACTATATCGAATAATCTTTTAATCATCATATTTATAATAAACTATATAAATTAATGTTATTCAATTAAATTAATTCAACATTAAAGTTAAATTAATGTGTGGAATAGCTGGTGTATTTAACTTTGATAAGACAAAGATAAATCCAGAAATAACAAATATAATCAAAAACTCTCTAGAACATAGAGGACCAGATTTTTCAAGAGTAGATTATTTGAATGAATATGTTGCTTTAATTCACACTCGGTTGGCAATAATTGATTTAGATCATAGGTCAAATCAACCTATGATTTC
>MDSV01091187.1_pt1 | contig 17592 bp, 38 predicted proteins | sample 810851 | NCBI WGS metagenome assembly MDSV01 (sample SAMN05326640, study PRJNA326480) | marine metagenome | isolation source: seawater | place: Atlantic Ocean: North East | collected 2012 | reverse complement strand
AAAGATAAAACAGAAGATACTTGTCTTGTTTTATATAAAGAGAAATTAGATAATGATTTTTTATTTAATCTATTATTCAAGAATCAAATAGTAGTATATGATACAACAATTCTTAATAGGAATATATCGTTAGAACTATTAAATAATTAATCTTTCTCTTTCAATAGGAAGCTCAAATAGAGTTTCAACAACCCATCCAAGGTTATCTATTTTGTCTTGTGTAACTTTCTTTTTAACAAAATCAGTTGTAAGAATCGTAGCACTATAATATGCTTTTCTACCTTCTTTAAACATTTTTGAAGACAGATCAACTGCTTCTTTTAAAGCCCAGTTGCCTTTTACTCCATACATTCTCTGTAATATAAACTCAGGATCAAACTTATTTCTATCTATTTCGTAAGAATCAGCGCCCATGTTTGTTGCCCCAACTTTTCTTTCAATAAGCGTATAGAATATATCTCCGCCTGCGTGACAATAGTCTGAGTAATAACCAAAACCTTTAGCAATTTCATCAAAATTAAGAGTACCGTCAAGGTTTATCATTTCACTATATCTAAATAGATTTTTTAAAAATTCTTGACCTTCTTCCGTCTTTAATGTTTCATTGCTAAATAAATCAAGCAACTTTTGCTCTACATCATTTATTACTGATGTTTTATTTACTAGTGAATCTTCTAAAGCTTGCGCATCATTTGTAGTATTTAAATTAACTTCTCCTATTTCAAATTTAGCAATAGAATTATTAACTACACAATTATCACCATCACTAATACACTGATCAGAAATTCTATTTACAAATTCACTTGCAAGATCTTCTTTGAGCATTTTGTTAAATCTATCTGTCAGAGGTTTAAGATGTTGTTCTACGAGTTTAGCAAATTCTTCTTCGTTTTGCGCCACACATTTTAAACCATTAAGCTCAAAGTCTGCTAACTTTGGAGTTAATGAATAATTATTATAAAGGTGATTCGAAGAATACTGTTTAAATATATAGCAGTATTTTTCAAACTCGTCTTTGCTAACTATATCAAGTCCTGGGCCAAAAGTATCAACAAACTGAATGAATGGTTCAGCCAGAATAGAGCAAATAAATTGTACATATTTAAAACCTTCAGCTACATTCCGACAATAATTATCAAAATCAGGTTGCGTGTCATTTACTCTTGACAGAATAAGATCTTCACATGCTTCACCATAAATTTGATTCAAAGGATCTAGTAATGAAAGTATCTTCTTAGGAAAGGTATCTAGAAAGTCACCTTCTTCACCTCTATCTTCTGTGAAATTTTTCAGTCTTTGTTTTAGTTTTTCTGTTCGAGCTGTATCATATTCTTCTTTTGACTCTGCATCTACTTCTTGTGCAAAATCAAATGTATCTAAAAGACTTGTTCCTGATCTGCCTATTAATCTTTCAATTACATCCTCAATTATAGGATTACCTTTTTTATCAAAGTATCCTGCACCTGTAAATTTGTATGACTTACAACTTCTTGGATGATAAACGACGCAGACAGGACCATCGTTATTACCCCAAAAAATTATGCCGTCTATAGCATCTCTTAATATTCCACCCTCGCCGTTATTAAATTTTCTACTATATTCTTCTATAGCATACAATGCTAATGGAGCAGTTCTAATTTCTGTATCAATATCACTATTTAAAAATTCAGGTCTTTTTGACATCGATGATAGCAACTCGATATAGCCGCTTATAACATCATTAGCATCAGGTGATATGTCTAAAGAAACTTCTTGATTGTAAAAACCACGAATATCAACGTTCTTTTTTTTGCATATTTCTAGAAACTGGTCTTCTAATCTAAAGTTTTCTCCGTATATTCCTTTTGCTATTCCTGCATTAAAAATTAAAAATGTTGATATGTCAACATCAAATCTTAAGATAACAGGACCGTATGTTCTTGCAATTTCTGCATTTAAATTGTAACAAGTATACAGACCTTCAGCATACATCTTTCCTCCGCCTGGTATGAAATAACTACCTAATTCATAAGGATTTTTTCTTATTTTGTTTCCTATGTAATAAGCTTGTCCTTGCTGCGTTTTAAATTGCTCAAGCTCTTTTGCTGCTGCTTTATATTTTATGTTAGCTAAAATACTTTGTGCTCTTGTTTTTTTCTTGCCTTTATACTTTGATTCTATTTCATCTTTTAGATTTGTATCTGTTTTTGTCATTTGTTTTGCATAAACAGGATCGTATTGCGCGGTTTTAGTACCTGTTAAATGGTATACAGTTGCTATTTTTGAACTATAATCAATTTCTTCTTTGAGTAATTCTTTAAAATGCTCTTTCAGTAACTTTCTCATTTATTCTCCGAATTTTATGTTTTGTGGTATTCTATCTTTTGGCAATATATAATTATGATTTATAAGTTTAAATATATCTTCTTCTGATTTAAAGTCGTAGACTTCTTTAGTATTTACATTAATAAACCTAAAAGGTGTATATCGTATATCAGAAGTACTTCTTAAATGTTTCATGATTCTTAAGTTCCAGTCTTCACAGCCTGTCAAAAAGAAAAGCATAGCATAATAATTGTGATGACCAGCAATAAACAAATCAATTCCAGTATCAAGTATTTGGCCTTTATAAAAAGATCCTTTAGCGAAAAACTGGTAATCCATTATATCTTCTAATGTTTTCCCTGCGAGCTGCGGGTTGTCTACTTCAATAACAATATCTAGATCACCTATTGTTTTTCTTCCTCTTCTTAAAGATCCAGCGGGTGAAATGTTTTTAACTTGAACTCCGTTTTGCTCGAGAACAAAAACAATATCTTTTGATTCTAACTGGTATAAACTATCTGCATTTTCCCAGGGTATTCTATTAGGTTTAATCCTCATTTAGTGCCTTATGTGTAACTTATAATTTTATATTATATTATAATAAAAAACAACAGGAGATTAATAATATGAGTAAAAAAAAATCTATTATTACTGGAAAAGACTTTTACATTTTCAATGAAATATTTGAAGAAGAAAAAGGAGTCTTTATAAAATTATTTAATCCTGAAGAAGTTAAGTTTTCAACTAATGAAGGGAAAGTCAGAGAGATAGATATATGCATTTCAAAAAAACAATGGGAAGAATTTAAAAATAAAATTAAACAACACGAAGAAGAAGACTTATAATATAGATACACACACTATGCTGGTGTAGCTCAATTGGCAGAGCAGCTGATTTGTAATCAGCAGGTTAAGGGTTCGAGTCCCCTCACCAGCTTTCCCGTAATTAAACAATTACAGACACAGACACGAGAAAGGAGTTTGATATGGGAGATACGAATAAGAATGGTTACGAGATCCGCGAAGACTTGTTAGGAATGGCAGTTGGTATTCTTGAAAGCAGAAACAGCACATTGCGTGAAAATGAATACCTAAAACCTGAGGGTCAGAGAGATAATATTTCACCCTATACAGTTGATGAAGTTTTGAAAACTGCAGAGACTTTATATCAATTCGTTTCCAAGAAGTAATGAGTTTTTATGCTGCACAAAGTAGTAAGAACATTGCTAGGTTTACATGGATCCTTTCATGTTTTTGAAACAGGATTAAATCTGTATGAAGGCGCTTACCTTAGTGCAGCATTGACTTTATTCTCTTCAGTTATAATGCTACTTGGTGCTTATATTGATTATGAGCATCACAAATAGAATTATATAACGTGTAAAAAAGAATTAATTTTATTATAATATATTATAGACCATCCACTTTATATTGTGAGTTTAATATGCATTCTTATAAAGATTTAGTAAGAGAAAACAATTACCTTAGAGGCTGCCTCAAATTTGAAGACTTTGTTTATGCAGTTTGTATTGGAGCTTCAGGTAATCAAGTTAAAGCTTTAGGTTGTATAAAATTTCTAAATGGCATAGATCATTATCGTAATAGAGATAAAATGTTTAAAAACATTAGTTGTGAAAAGTACTGGGTTCTTGTTGAAAAAAGCGTTTATGAAAGTTTTAAAAAAGGCAATGACTCTTTCTTAATTAAATAGTTTTATTTTGTTTCTGTTTTTATTTTTACAGAGGATTAACATGAATAATCATTACGTAGTAAAAGAAGTTTCTAGAAACACATCAGATGTTCTAGACAGTATATTTGGACATTATCACATATCTGAAATATTTTATAATAATCTGTGGATCGCAGGTGGTTTTGCAAGAATCATTGGCAAAGTCGAAGAAGAAAATCTAAACCCGGGAAAAACTTTTTGGAATTACTTTTACAAACACTGGGGTGATATTGATATATTTAGCAATAATGAAGACTGCATAGTTAATTATTTAAATGAACGTAAAGAAAAATACGATAATCTATCTAGATCACCCTTTGCAGTTAACTGTACTTCTAAGCAAGCAGAATTTGTTAAAGTACAGTTTGTTGTAGAATTTTACTACAAATCTTTTGAAGACTGTTTAAATAATTTTGACTTTACTAATTGTAAGTATATTTTATTTAAGAATAACAATAAATACCAACTCTTGAAAGATTCAAGATCAGAAGGTTTTAATAAGAATAGACTGCTTAATATTGACAAATGTATCTCACCTTTGTTGCCACAGAGAATTGTAAAGTATATAAAGAATAGAGGATTTAAATCTCTTTCTAATACTCAAGAAACCAATGAATCTATAAGAGACTACCTATATAAAGTATCAGCTAATGTATGGGATGATAAATTTAATAATCTAGGCAATTTAAATAATATTGCTGAAGTCTATGTTAAACATTTGCATAAAAAGATTAATCTCACAGATGAGCAACTCTCAATACTTGTTGGGAGTTTTTCAAAAAACATATACAATAAAGTTGCAAGTGGGTATGGATTTTATTTAGAACAAGCAGGACAAACAGATTGGGCTTCAGATGAAATTAGAAAAAACGCTTTACAGCAAGGGTGATCTTCTATATTGGAATGATTATTGGAGCTGTACTTGCGGCATTGGTCTTTTCCTAAACTATACAAAAGATTTTAATGTTAGTGATATATCAGTTAGTGATAAATACTATGTTAATAGTAGTTGGGTTAGTGTACTTACTTGTTTAAATGGTAAAGTTGAAGAAAGAGTTTTTCCTCCAACATCTGTTTGTCAGCAAAATAGATTCAAAAACTTGGACGAATTCAACGAATATATTAAAAACTTCAGGAATCAATAGATATAACTGAGGTAATAAGATGTCAAAAATAAACAATAAAGAAGAATTTAAAAAAGAAAAATGTGAATATTGTAAAAAGAAAACTGTAGGTTTTTACTTGCACGAATGTAAAAGAGCAATTCAAGAATATTATGGATGCAACGTATGCGATAACTGGTGCATTGACTGTAAGGTTGAACGGGCAAAGAATGATAAAAAAGAATGAAATTTATTTTTATGAATTCTATTGTTTAGATAACAATAAATATATGACTGAAATTGTCATAGCTTTACAAAATGAATTCCCAATTACAGACGAGTATCTTTCAAGATATAGTGTAGATAGCGCATTACAAGATGTAGTTAATGTGTTGTTTAGAAATAAAATTAAAACTGTTTTAATTACAGAATTATACGAAATAGGAACGTAAATGAAATATAGTATTGTACAAGGAATTGTTGCTCACCCAAGAATTGGTGAAGACTTATCACAAAAAAATTTAACGTTTTATGATTTAGGTGAATCTGAAAATGTTGTAGACATAATAAAAGGCTTAATGAAAGATGTTTTAAATCCTAACAATGATGCTAATATACGTCACGTTTTAGAAGACTTTCTTTCGTATAGAACACTTGATATTAATGGCAGCAATAAAAATGTAATTAAGTTAGTTGAATTTTTTGATGTTTATGAAATGCACTATATCAACAAAACTGGATTTAATTTTTATCTTGTCAAAAGAGAAGATAATAAAATATTAGACGTTATTGATGTGTGGAGATGTAAAAGAGAAAGTAAAAAAGCTTACTTTAGAGCTATAAGGCAAAAAAGCAATTATTAAGTGTAAATAATTTTTATTTAATATATTATATACAAAAATATGTACATAAAAATGTAATTTACTACAAAAATATGTACATAAAAATGTAATTTACTACAAAAAGGTGAATAAAATTGGTTAAGTTAAAAAAATTATATTTTGATGGTGCAACTTATGCCAGTCATTGTTATCCAAGTATAGACATTTCACGTGAAGAAATTGAAGAACTTAAAGATTATGATCTAGCAGAGATTAAAAAACTGGAATTTATTAGGCCAGAATGGTGTAATATTACAATGAAGGATGATATATTTTTTGAAGAAGTACATATAGATTACATCCTTGCAGACACATTAAAACAAGAAAGAAAGATTTTATATCCTTCACACAATCCAACCCCAAATCCTGGAGGTTTATATTAATGCATATTAAAATTATTTTGTTTTGTCTTTTGTCTTCTTGTGTATCAATTAAAACACACGAAAAAGCTTTAGAGAAAATCAATATTTTGGAGTTAGAAAATAACGCTTGCACAGCAGATGTAACTGAATTTCAAATTTTAATGATGAAACTAAGCGAATCTATTCATAATGAAGCCTTATGTAAAAGAAGATTTAAGTCTTGTAATCAAAAGCTTCAAAACACAAAAGAAACATTTTATGATTAATAAAGGTTGGAAACTTGCCATAGTTGATAGATTATTTTATCAAAGTAATGTATATGAAAATATTGCAGTACACGCAAAATTAGTTCACGGTGATGATTATTTTGAAATTATGGTTCCTGAGTTTGAATTTAAAATAATGTATATCAGTAAAAAAAGAATATTGAAGTTTTTATAAAATTATGAATAACAAAGAGATTAAAGACTTTTTTAAAAGTATAAAAAAATTAACATTGAACAAACATCAAAAAAAAAGAATGCTTAGACTTTGTCAGGTTAGAGGTTCGAATGATGTAAATAAAGTAATGTCCTTTAAAGATTTGATTGTACATATTAATAGTAATCAAGGTAAAATAACTAAATTAGTTTTAGGTCCTAAATGGAACAGACTTGTATTTGTAGATATAAACATTAAGGTTTGAAATGAAAGATGATAGCAAAAAAGATCTAGAAGAAATAGATAGCGTTACAAAAGAAATTGCAGAAAACATAGAAAACTTAAGCTCTATTTTATTTTATGTTGGTCACGATGGTGAAGTAGTAATGTTATCTACTGGAAAAACAACTAAAATACAGAACGATATTGCGTCAAAAATGTTAATTGCTGCCGGTGATCACTCTATCATATTAAAAATTGTTTTAAGTTTAGAGATTCTGTTTGAAAAATTAATTTATAAAGTATCACAATGGTTTAAACCTAAAAGTACTTAACGCGTGTAAAATAGAAACTTTTTGTTTATAATATATCATAAGGAGAAAACAATATGTCAAAAAATTCTTTTAAAAAAACAATTCAAGAAAGATATAAAGGTAGAGGTAATTCTTGGGTAAAGGTTATGAAAGATCAAGAAGGTGCAAGTCAAATCAAGAATGCACTTAACACGATTAAAAATAATGAAGCAGACGTATATAAAGAACATACTACACGTGAAGGTTTTTACTGGATTCGTTTTTCTAAAGTTGAAGGCACCTCAGAGCAACCCAAAACAAGATTTGAAATAAGATATAAAGGTTGCAAAGAAGACCATCCGGACTTTACTGTAGTTTTTGATGATACTATTGCTAAAGAATTTATTTTATTGGGAAATACACCTTTCAAGCTTCAGTTAGAATCAAGTCCTAAAGATAGAAAGCCTACTAAAATTGATATTATAAGAAAGTTAAGACCTAAAAATAACTCAAAAGATATTGTTGATGATATAGAAATTGATTTAGAAGAAGAGGTAAAGATAATTAAAGAAGCAGTTCTTACTAAACCTTCTGATAAAGAACTAGAAAAATGGTATGAATTTTTAAAAATTAACAACTTATATGAAGAAAATGTTTAATGTCTATAATTTTTGTAATCTTCTTGTTTGTTTCTTCATATCTAGTTGAAGACAATCAAGATGCAATAAAACTTTTCATATTAAATAATTTTATATTTACAGGGCTTTTTGTTCTATATGTCTGAATTGGTTTGCATTACATTATTTGTAATGTTATTTAGTTATTTGCATTCATATCATAATAATAGAAATAGATATGATGTTTATTTTATTTTTATCTTCACTGAAATTGTCTTGATATACAGTTACATACACTTTGAATAGGAGCATACTATGCATACCAAATGGGTTGAAGTAAGAAATGGTGACTACGTTTACTTTATTGGAAAAAGAGGTCAAGGTTCTGTTGTTAAGACAGAGAGCCGAGGTAACTACTTTATGCCAGCTAAAATTGGAATGAGAATTAAAGGGAAAAAGTTTCCAATTTTAAACGATGAAGCATTCATTATGAATGACTCTAAGGTTCAAAAAGTAGATAAAACCGAGCGTATTGTCAAAGTCTACTTAACAAGAGTTGCAGATGGTGTTACTTTTGCTATTAGTGAAACTCAATTTATGCAATACTTTGGAAAGAAAGATATTAGCAACTTTGGTTCAATCCTATAATAGATTAATGGAGTTTAGTTATGACTTACTCTATAGATGATATCAAAAAAGGTGATATGCTTTGGGTTGAGTTAAAGGGACCAGATCAGAATTACGGTCACGGTGAAGTTATAGAAACATGGAAGGATGAAGAAACCGGATATGAATATTTTGAATTTCATTGTTTAGTTAATGGTGGGCAAAGATGCGGGAGAATTGATTTAATCATTAAAAAACCGAATGCTAGAATGATAAGTAAATATTTGCAATCTAGAAAAGAATTTAATGAGGCAATGAAGGAAAGAAAATAATAAAGTGTAACTTTAATATTGTTAATTTATAATAATAAAAACAATAAAAGGAATTTTTATATGGACATTCAATCAATTAGAAAAATAATTTTCCCTGCTGTTACAGATGCAGTTTTAAAACTAGAAGAAGAAAATCATAATATTAAAATTACAATGCTTCGTGAAATATTTAATGAAGCTATTAATGGTGCACTTAATATTAGTCACAGCAACAATACTGCTATTAAAGCTATGTTCTCTGGAAGAGGAAGAGCTTGGGCTAAAGTTAATGTAGATGATGATAATCCTGTGTGGTTAAAAATCAAAGGAGTACTGAAAACAGAAATGGATGTTTCAGCTAGTAATTCTGAAATGTTTCAGTTATCTTCTAATATGATGGATTTGTTTGAAAACTCAGGAATTGCTTGGATGAGATTTGGTTCATCATCAAAGGGATATTCTAAGTTTCATCTTAGACTATGGGGATCCAAGTTAGACAAGCATATAAAAATTTATATAGACAACTATTATATAGACAATGAATATATTCAGAACCTAGAAGGTGTTCCACACAAATTAAACTTAGAATGCGGTAATTTTTCATTAAATGATATTAACAAAAAAGAAAAGATAGATATTGATATAACTTCTGAAGAACTTGGCTGCTTCGGAATTCAAACGTTAGAAGATATTTTAGGAGAAGAATTAGAAAATGAATCGTGTTAATCGATGTACTGACTGTACTGCTGGAATTATGTGCGAATGTGGCAAATCAAAAAAAGAGAAAAAAGAAAACGTGGATCATCCTAATCACTATTTAAAGGATAGCGGACACGAAGTTATTGATGTTATTAATGCTTGGGACTTAAATTTCGAACTAGGTAATGCAATAAAATATATTGCAAGAGCCGGTAAAAAAGATCCTAAAAAAACTATGGAAGATTTGAATAAAGCTAAATGGTATATACAACATCAAATCGACAGAATAAAAAAATAATTTTTAATATTTAATTTTCTTTCTATATATAAAAAAAATACTCAGGAGAAGATATGATTAAAATTAAAAAGATTATATGGGACTTTTCAAATACAGAGTTTGAAGATTGTGACTATGAGGAAGCAAGAAAAATTGCAATATTACCTAAAAGCATTTCTCTAAAAGAGGAAGACTTAGACTCAGATGCTGAGGAAGAAGATATTATCGAATATATCATAGAAAACTTTGGTTTTGAAGTAGAGTCTATCAAACTAGAGAAAGATGATTAAAGTATAGTTAATTTTTTTTGTCCTTACAATAAACAAAGGGGGAATCATGAAGGACGAAATTAAAAATAAATTTTTTGGTATAAAACATAAGTGGATCTACTTTCATATTGATTCATCAGAATTTCAAATACTCTTAGACGAAATATCAAATCTAGTTCATACAAACAAAATTAAAAGCAAAAACGCAATCAGTCTTGTTAAGTGTTTTAAAAAACAAGAAAAAGCTTTTATAAAGTTTATCAAAACTATTGGGAGAAAAAACTTTCATTGTGAATGCCATCTAATCGATAAAGAAAATAACAAGTTTGTTCTAAGTCTAAAACCCGAGATTGTTTTGAATTCTCACTTATTATCTAATACGCCTAAAGCATTAAAGTTATATAAGTTAGATGAAAAAACAAAAGGTAACTGGAAAAAACCAGATGATGGCTTTATAGATCCTATTTCTTACCCAGCTGTTGAAGAAGAATTAACTGAATTAGGGTATCAAATGTATAAGGACTGGACTGAAGAAGTTGCTGCATCTGGTATGAGTAGTATTGATTATATAAGAAAAATGAAAGGTATTGATAAATATTATAGGAATAGCAAATGATTAATTATATAATATACTAGAAAGTCTGTGTGTATTGCTTCATCCTTTAATAAAGGTGCATACCAATATATTGGTATTATTAAAGAAGCAAAATATATTGGTTGATAATTATAAATGTAAAAACTTTATGTGAGCTTAACATGTCCAAGTGTTGGAAAACCGGGAAAAGAGAGATTATAGCTTTTAGTGAAATATGCAAAATTTTAGAAAAAGTTTCTCTTTCAGACTCTCACACAATAATAGTAGGTTCTGATAGTGTCAAGTTAGGTTATAACTTTATTTTTACCAAAGCAATTTGTGTATTAAACAGTGAATACTACGACAGTAAATACTTCTATTACAGGGACAAAATAAAAGATGATTCCTATCTGGACTTATCTAAGAGACTGCTTAAAGAAACTGTTGATTCTATTGATCTAGCAATGAAAATTAAAGACATTTGTTATAATGCAAATATAGAAATACATGCAGATGTTAATCCAGATGCAAAACATTTATCGTCTAAGTACAAGAATATGATATCTGGTTATATTCAAGGATGCGGATTTAATGTTAAAATAAAGCCTAATTCTTTTGTTGCTTCTGCTATAGCTGATCATCATACTAGAAAATCATAGTAAAATGTATCATTTCCTTTTTTTAGTCAAAAAAGAGAATGAGCTAATGGGTTATGACATATATGACTCTAAAAAAAAAATTAAAAACTTTGTCATAGAGCCTGGTGTTTATCTAGCATTTAGTGATGAAAAACTATTCAAAGATAAAAATGAAGGTGGCTTAATAGACTTTATTTACAAAAGCAAAGTCTTTTTGATAAGAAAAAAGTTAGCGTTAGAAAGAAAATTGTAACAATAAATTAATCCTACTTATTATAATCTATAAGGAGGATAGATATGTCAAAATTGCTTTTTACTTTTTCTAATGACGATAAATTTTTTAGTACAGGTAATAGTAAAGTTATTATTGCAGAAGGTATACCAAAAGATTATCGTGAAGAACTATGTGATATCATTGAAGATAACAAACACACATATCAAGAAATAAAACACCTTGTTGAAAGTTGGGGTGGAACTTTTGAAATGTTTTTATTAACTGAGCTTATAAATAATTTTAAAAAAAACAAATAAAGGGGGTTCACGCTTTAAATTTGGTGTTTAAATTATGCATATCAAACAATATGTCTTTAAAGAAAGGAAATTAAATATATGACGATTGACGCAGTACTTACATCATTACTTAGAGACTTAAACTATTCTTGTTATTATCCAGAATATACGAGTAGAAATATCTCTTCTTATAGAGTATCAGAAGAAGAAAACAACATCATATTTAAGTTTTTAGCACCAGGAATCAAACAAGAAGACTTGGATATCACATTCGATAAAAAAAAATTGATTGTCAAAAGTCATGAAGTTTGTGGTGACAAAGATTTTAAAATAAGTTTTAATGAATCTATTTCACTCTATAAGTCTGTAAATGTTGATAAGAGTTTTGCAAAGTTAAACGAAGGGATTCTTACAATTACAATGCCGTTAGATAAAAATGAAAGGAAGAGGAAAATAAGTTTTCAATAAACAAAAAAGCATGTAACTATTATATTTAAAACCAGCTTCTTGCTGGTTTTTTTGTATTTGCAAATTAGCTATTTTTTATGTTTGAAGAGAATAAAACATCACCACCCTCAGTTATTTCTATTGACTCTATGTTATCTTCAAGCATACCGACGTAACCTAAACCATTCATAAATAATTCACAGTCTGTTGCGTACAATTTAGCTTTATGTTTATCTAAAAGTATGCGTAAATCATTTAAAAAACTTACTACGTTATTGTTTGAGTTTGATGTTAATACCACTAATTCTTCCTTAAATCCAGTTGTCATTGTTACCTTTCTTTCTTATAAACACTGGGCCAATCCTGGGATTGTAAATATAATAAAATATGTTATTGCTAAATAAATATGCGCGTGAGTTTCTTCTTTTCTAAACATAACTGTCTCCTTGTGTTTGGATGATAAATATATTATAAACATTCTTTTTTTACAAAAGTCTTATGTTTTTACCATACATACGCAAAAGCTTGTTGTCTACATAAATTCTAAACCACATTAAACTATCGTTAGTCCTAAATCTTGTTTCAGATAAAACTAAACAAAAACGTCCTTTTAATTTACCTGTTTTTATAATACCAATTCTGTTACTTGTCTCAGTATGCATACGTTCTGCTTCGTCAATATCTTAGTCTACTTTTATTTTTTTGTGTAAAGATATAATAGAAAGTATCATTAACAAGTAAAAAACATTAAATGTAGAGTTTTTTTGATTACAGCTATCGCTCGATATTACTTCTAAACTTTTTGCCTGTTCTTCTTCTATTAATAAATCATCATATTTCTTGTTGGTTGTTGTATTAGAGTAATCAGATTGTTGTGAGTGATAACTATTAAAACAAGATGAATTTCCCCAATGATATGGGCATTCGTCATTAACGTTTAAAATCTGATCATTGTCTATGTCATCATCACATAAGTCGCCATAGTAATCAGCATCATTATTTTCTTGTAAAGGATTCCATACATCTAAACAATTATCACACATATCTCCTCTTCCATCTCCATCTCTATCAATCTGCTCTGGATTAGGAAACCTTAAACAATTATCAGATGGATCTTCAACGCCATCGTCATCATAATCATCAGCATTTTGATATGTATCTCCTAAGTCTGTATTTGCTATTAATACAGAACCTCCTCCTCCACCTCCTCCACCACTTTGATTAGGTGTCCCACAATCACCAAAATTATTGTCGCATTCATAACTTTGTCCATATGATAAATTGTTAAGACAAATAAATAAAGTCAAACAGAGACCAAAATAAAACCTCATTTTATATACCCCTTATCAAGTGAATCCAACCTGGCAGATATGATTGCCCATCTGATGTGAATACAGCATTTTCAAAAGCTTTTTTGGAATATTTGGTTATACCATTATAATCTCCTGTGCCATAACCACATTTAAAACATCCACTCCACTTTCCAGCAGGATCGTTAACATAATAATATTGACTATCATAGCCTCTTACAACTAAAACGTGCCCATAAGAAGTAAAGTAGCCGTGAACAATGGCAATATAACCTTGATTCAATGCTGACTGTAAGTCTTCTGGCGAAGCACTTGTATAAGTATTAATTGAGCTACTTGCTGCGTAGTGTTTATAAATATAGTTCAATCCTGAAGGTGATTGTGCCATATCCTTTCCCCATCTTTCAAATATGTTGTCAGGATGTATATTATACTGAAAATGGCTTAATACCATTGCTATTGAAGTATTTTGACAAGTTGCATAAGGATAATTTCTATTATCATATTGATTATAATATGGTATGTCGTTACTTTGACTTGTTTCTACTTGTGGTTGCGGCTGTTCAGTCCAAAGACTTTGTGGCTCTGGGCTTTCACTACATAAAGAATGTGCATCGCCTTCTTTAACACAAGCACAAGGACCCTCTACACAATCATATTGTTTGTCTTGAATATTATAAGATACTGCGTAACTTGAATAAATACACTGACTATCACATGATGCACCCACATGTCTAATTTCAGAATATGATTTGTCTCTAAAATCTATTTCATACCCTTGATAAGATGACAATTGATCAGAACAATTAAGTGTAGTAAGTGCTAAAAACAATGCTATTAAATACTTCATAAAAACTCCTATATAGCTATAATATAACTATATTACAAGTTTTATAAATCTTATGTGATTTGCTATGTATACGCCCTGCTTCGTCAAATCTGTTAATCTTTTTGCGAATACAAAAAAACCAGCAAGAAGCTGGTTTATAAACATCGATGTTAATAATCAAATATCAAGGCATGTTTCTAAGTTCTTCGTATTTTCTTCTGACTAGTTGTTCTACTGTACAATTTGGTGGTAAACCATGCATTCTACATTCTTGTTCCAATCTTTCTGGGCTTAGTGTGCGATACATTTCAGTTTCATTTTTAATAAACATTTCTTCACGATCAAGTTCTTCCTGATCTAAGCGATACATTTCATCTTCTTCGTCTTGCGCTATTCTATCTCTAAGATCTTTTTGAAATTTCATTACATCTTCATAGCTATCAGGCTCAGGACCAAGATCATGCATGCTTTCAGCAATAACATCTCTTATAATTCTTCTTAAACGACTTTCAGTTAATCTCATAATACATACCTTGTTTTTCTATACGAATATATATATTATTTATCATTGTTAAGATTTGTATTTTTTTGAGTTCTACAATGTATATAAGGTTTTACATAACCTAACTCGTATCCTTTATCTAGATAATCTTTTATTTTATCTTTTCTTACACTTATATTTGTACAAAGATTTGTCATAAAAACATAGTCTTTGTTATGATGAGGGAAATCTTTAAAAACATAGTCCCGCATTATTTTATTACTTTCAAGCTTTGAGCATTAACTGTATCAATTCCTCCTTGAGGAAATAAAACATAATATCTTAAAATAGATTCTGAGTATATGAACGAAGGTAGAGTACTATATACTTTTAACACTAGAACAGGAATATCTCTATATAAACATAATTTACCTGATAGATCAGTATTTTCTTTTATCACTATGAATAACCTTTATTACAGGAAATCTTAATGAGTATTCACCATTTTGGTTTTGAGATTCTTCAAAGTATTGTACAGTTATTTCTTTGCCTACAATATCCTGTGGGTTTTTAAAATAGTGTTTGCGTTGATCAATACTAAATCCACTACCAACTCTTACAATATTATCTTTGTGTTTTATAGCAACACCACTTAACATTTCTTCTTCTACTTCAGTACCTTCCTTGATATACCTAAGTGGACCAAAAAAAGTATCAACAACAGTATACTCAGCATCATAGAACGTTTTAACTTTTAAAATATCGTTTGATCTTTTTCCTTTATACATATCATCTTTTCGAAGCATTAAACCTTCCCAGTCTTTTTCTGATGCTTTGTTTGCAAGTTTATCTAACTCTTCAAAAGACGATACAGGTATTTGACTTAAAAAGTCTAAGTACTTTAGCTCTTTACCTAGTAACAGGTTTTGCAAAGCAAGAACTCGTTGTGAGAAAGAACCCGAAGAAGCTTCACCTCTTTTAAACATATCTGAAGGTATGAAGTCAAAGATTTGAAACAAACCGTTTTGTATTATATGATCTTTACGACCAATTTCTTTCATTATACTTTGAAAATCTTCATCACCTTTTTCATTTACTATACACATTTCTCCATCATAAACAATGTTTTTAACACCTAAATTTTCTATTTCTCTTTCTACCAAGGATAACGTATGAAATTGTTTTCCTGCTCGTGAGAATGATTTAGCTTTTCCTTTTTCGTCCACCACAATAAGGCAGCGAACACCATCGAGTTTTCTTGATACATACCAAACATCTTTCTTAAAGTCTACTTTCTTCTTTGTTTTGTCGTCATACTTATTAGCTAACGCTACATTGAAAGTAGGTATCAAGCTGGGAACCGCTTTATTAATTAATTTTACCGATGCCCTAACTTTTAAGTTTCTATCTAGAATCAAATAAATAATTTGTTTATACTCTGGGTTGCAATAAATAAACCCGTTTGTTTCTTCTATCGCTTTGTGACCTGTAATTAATCTTTGATTTAAAGAATCTAACAGATCAAATATAGAACTAAACTTTGTATACTTATTACATAGTTCTTGTTTTTTATCCAACAGTTTTGGTGTAACATAATATTGCATATAAGTATTGTAAGTATAATACAATATCCTTAATACGTTTTTATTAGCTAACCTGATAATTGACACCTTATCATTTGTTGAAGTAGAAGAGTTCATTTCTGTTATAAAGGTATTGATATCATTAATCATTAAAACATTCCAGCAAACTTAATTATTGTAACATAAACAAGCGTAAAAAATAGTAGTTCAATCATACAAAAAAAGCCCAACACAAAAAGAAATAAACCAAAATTAGTCTTGTATATTTCTTCATTATGTTGGGCTTGATCGTGAAATATTGCTGCATTAAAAAGTATTATTAGAATAAAGCCTAAATAATATAGCATATCAAAATCATTTCTTTATTTAATTTTATCTAAATCAGCGCCTGCAGATATAGCCACTGCTTCTAAAAACATCTTAGAGTTATAAGGTATTCGCTTATTAATTCTTTGACACTTGTCATATACAGCTTGAACTCGTTTTAAAGCATCCTTTGGAGATGAAGAGGCAAATACATAGTCAACAACACTCTTTTCATATTCTCCGAGCCCGTGTCTATCAATAGTCATCTTATAACGCATCATAATTTTTAATCCTTTTAGTTTGTGTATTGTTTTGCAGCTATTTCTGCTTTTTGCGTATTTTCGTACTTTCCAATATAAGTCCAGCCTTGCGACCACTTATTTTGGGCCTTATGATATAACTTAACTTTGTTATTTTCTTTAACAAATTTAAATGTTTCAGTATTAAAATTATATAACATAATTATCTCTTTTATAAATTAATTTACATGTTTATGACAACATCTGATCTATCTGATTCAAATGCTAATTTGCAATTTTTCGCTAATATCCAGCATCTCTTCATTCTATATGAAGGACCAGGCTTTGGAGCACCACCATCTGTTAGTACAATATAACCATCAAACTTTTTCTTATTTTTAATAGCATGATTAGTTACAGCTTCAAATGACGTACCACCAACAAGTGTCCTTTTGATATTTGGATGTTTGTTTTTCTTCCATATAAAACCATTTTTTTCATCAACACGATGATCAAACTTATAAAGATAAAAATCAGTATTTCTAGAAAGATTATCTAGTTCAGCATAAAATGCCGATAACTCTTT
>MDSV01228464.1_pt1 | contig 17598 bp, 15 predicted proteins | sample 810851 | NCBI WGS metagenome assembly MDSV01 (sample SAMN05326640, study PRJNA326480) | marine metagenome | isolation source: seawater | place: Atlantic Ocean: North East | collected 2012 | reverse complement strand
TGGTTCCGGCAGGCGGCGAACGGGATTGCATTTCGTCGCGCGCTGTGTACCTCTTCCATGCAACAGGGGAAAGCGAGGAAATTATGTCGGAACATCGTCTGGAACGGTTGGAGGCGCAGATGGCGGCGCATCAGGAGGTGCTGATCGCGCTTGCCGCAGCCCTTGCCGAGGGCAAGGATTATTCGGTCTTCCGCCGCGCGCTCGACGGACTGCTGACGGTCAAGGGCCAGGAGGAGGATCCGGGCTTCGAGCCGGACGAGGCCTTCGCCTTCCAGTACCGGGTCGCCGAGACGATCCGCACGATCGTCGACGGCGCGGAGGCGCGCGCCAACCGGTAACGGCCCGGAACCAAAAGCCCGTCTCCATCGTTTTTCAGGTAAATTCGATGGAGATGGATGCTATGCCCACCGCGAAAGACGAAGCCCGGATCAAGGACGAGGATACCTATCAGGCTCTGCGGCGAGACGGAGTCTCGAAGGAAAAGGCCGCGCGCATTGCGAACGCAAAGGCCAATGACCGCATGAAGCCCTCCAGGAAGGGTGGCGAGGCGCAGCCCTATGAGGAGTGGACGCGCGAGGATCTCTATGATCGCGCCCGCGAGATCGGCATCGAGGGCCGGTCGAAGATGAGCAAGAAAGACCTGATCAAGGCGCTTAGAAACCACTGATACGGGGTCAGCGCGCCATGCTTTCAGGGCTTCCCGCATCTTCTCGATCTAGCAGGTCGGCCACCATCTTGAAGGCTGTGACGATGTCGCGCTGTTCTTCTCCCGTAAAGGTGGCGAAGTCGGAGGCGAAACCATCCGCAAAAAGCGACGGCGCTCCTTCCAGCGTGCGTGCGCCCGTCTCTGTCAGTGCTGCCTGCACAGTGCGCCGGTCGCTGGTGGAGCGGATGCGGGTGATCAGGCCCTTGGCCTCAAGCTTGTCAAGAATGGTGACGGTGGTGGCGGGGCTGAGGTCCGCCTGTTTCGAGATTGCCGCCGTCGTCAGCGCGCCCTGGTCGCTCACGGCCTTCAGCACCACGATCTGCGGGATCGTCAGCCCCGTTTCGCGGCCGATCCGTTTCGAGCGGATGTCGATCGCATGGGCGATCCGGCGGATCGCCTTCATCACCGCATCGGCATTGTTGATCACTGTATCAGGTTTGTTGTCCATCATCGCGGAAAGTAGTTACAACAGAAATCATTTGAACTCAAATGATTTCTGTTGTAACTAAAACCGAACCCGAGATGCGGGCTTTGAGCCCGCGCCATGAAAAAAACAGTCTGCGCCGCGCGGTGTCCGCGCCGGCGTTTTGCCTTATGCGCCCGGCTGAACCGGGCAGCCAGTCCACAGGAGCGACCGACCAGACCATGTGTGGTATTGCCGGAGAGATCAGATTCGATGGAACCCTTGCAGATTCAGAGACCGTGGCCCGGATTACCGCGGCGCTCGCGCCGCGCGGGCCGGACGGCAGCGGCATCTTCGCCCAAGGGCGTTTCGCCTTCGGTCACCGCCGTCTGAAGATCATCGATCTCTCCGAAAAGGCCGCCCAACCGATGACAGACCCAGAGCTCGGGCTCACCATCGTGTTCAACGGCTGCATCTACAATTATCCCGAACTTCGGCGTGAACTGGAGGACAAGGGCTACCGGTTCTTCTCCACCGGCGATACCGAAGTGATCATGAAGGCCTATCACGCCTGGGGCCGCGATTGCGTGAAGCGGTTCCACGGCATGTTCGCCTTCGCCATCATCGAGCGCGACAGCGGCAAGGCGATGATCGCGCGCGACCGTTTCGGCATCAAGCCGTTCTATTACGCCATGAGCGGCCGCAACATCCGCTTCGCCTCGACGCTGCCGGCGCTTCTGAAGGGCGGCGGCATCGACAAGTCGGTCGATCCGGTGGCGCTGCATCATTACATGTCGTTCCACGCCGTGGTTCCGCCACCGCACACCATCGTCAAGGGCGTGCGCAAGCTGCCACCAGCCACCACCCGCTGCTTCGAGCCGGATGGCTCGTATGAGGATATCCGCTACTGGTCGCCGAAACACGAGCGCGATGCCGCGACCGCCAAGCTCACCCGCGAGGAATGGCGCGACCGGGTGCTCGATGCGCTCCGCATCGCCGTCAAACGCCGCATGGTCTCCGACGTGCCGGTCGGCGTGCTCTTGTCGGGCGGCGTCGATTCCTCGATCATCACCGGTCTGCTGGCTGAGGAAGGCCAGAAGGACCTGATGACCTTTTCGATCGGCTTTGAGGAGGCCAATGGCGAAAAGGGCGACGAATTCACCTATTCCGACCTGATTGCCGAACGCTTCGGGACCGATCACCACAAGATCTTCGTGCCGTCCTCCGAACTGATGAGCGCGCTGCCCGACACGATCAACGCGATGTCGGAGCCGATGGTCTCCTACGACAATATCGGCTTCTTCCTGCTGTCGCGCGAGGTCTCCAAGCATATCAAGGTGGTGCAATCCGGCCAGGGCGCGGACGAAATCTTCGCCGGCTATCACTGGTATCCGCCGCTGGAAAATTCGAACGACGTCGTCGGCGATTACGCCAAGGGCTTCTTCGACCGCGACCACGCCAAGCTTTCGCGCCATCTGTCGGACGAATGGCTGGCAGAGGAGGATGTCAGTCGTGCCTTCGTCGAGAGTCACCTGATGGCGGCCGGCGCCGAAGGTCCCGTCGACCGGGCGCTCAGGCTCGACAGCCAGGTCATGCTGGTTGACGACCCGGTCAAGCGGGTGGACAATATGACGATGGCCTGGGGTCTGGAGGCGCGCGTGCCGTTCCTCGACCATGAACTGGCCGAGCTCGCGGCCACGATCCCGCCGGAGTTCAAGCTCAATGATGGCGGCAAGGGCGTACTGAAGGATGCGGCAAGGCTGGTGGTTCCCCACGAGGTGATCGACCGCAAGAAGGGTTATTTCCCCGTGCCCCAGCTCAAATACATCTCGGGCGAGTATCTGGACATGGTGCGCGACGTGCTGACCAGCCAGGTCTCCAGCGAGCGCGGGCTGTTCAGGAAGAGCTATCTGGACGACCTGTTCATCGACCCGATCGGCCACATCACGCCGCTGCGCGGTTCGGAACTGTGGCAGGTCGCGCTTCTGGAAATGTGGCTGCAGTCGCACGACATCTGAGGAAAAGCCGATGAGTTCGGACAAAGGCTCCAGGGACGATCATCGCGGGCGCGAGGCCTATGCCCATCGCCTGAAGCGGATGCGCTCGCACGGGATGAAACCGCCGATCCCCGGCGGCGAGGAGCACGGCGACATGACGCCGGACGCCTCGATCGATTGCGGCTGGGGGCGGGTGGTCTTCGGCCAGACGTTTTCCGATGCCAAACTGCTGATCGAGACGCTGCGCGCCGAGGTGCCGGACCATCGTGATATCGCGATCTATGTCCGCGATCCGCATGTGGTGCTGGCGAATGCGCCGCAGGAGGTGTTTCTCGATCCCTCTCACACCTTCCGGCTGGAGCTTTCTACTTACCGCTCGGCCTCCAAGCCGCCGCAGGGCTTCTTCATCCGCCGTCTGACGTCGGAGATCGACGCCCAGGCGATCAACCGGATCTACGCCGCGCGCGGCATGGTCGTGGTCCGGCCGGACTTTTTCTGGCGCCAGCGCGATGCCCGTTCGATCTCCTATTTCGTCGCCGAGGAGGAGCATAGCGGCAATATTCTCGGAACGGTGACCGGCATCGACCATTCGCGGGTGTTCAACGATCCGGAAAAGGGATCGTCGCTCTGGTGCCTGGCAAGCGACCCGCAGGCCCGCCAGCGCGGCATCGGCGAGGCGCTGGTGCGCCGGCTTGCCGAGCATTTCCTGGCGCGCGGCGCGTCCTATCTCGATCTCTCGGTGCTGCACGACAATGATCCGGCGATCCGGCTCTACGAGAAGCTCGGCTTCAAGCGGGTGCCGTTCTTCACGGTCAAGCGCAAGAACCAGATCAACGAGAAGCTGTTCACCGGGCCCGAGGAAGACGATTACGAGGCGCTCAACCCCTATGCCCGGCTGATCGTCACCGAGGCCCGGCGCAGGGGGATTTCGGCCGAGATCACCGATGCCCGGGGCGGCTTCTTCCGGCTGTCCTATGGCGGGCGCTCGATCCATTGCCGCGAAAGCCTGTCGGAGCTGACCACCTCGGTCGCGATGTCGATCTGCGACGACAAATCCGTGACCCGTCGCTTCGTCGAGGAGGCCGGCGTCAAAGTGCCGCGTCAGATGACCTCGGATGCCGGCGAGGACGCGATCCGCGGCTTCCTGGAGGATGCCGGCCATCTGGTGGTCAAGCCTGCGCGCGGCGAGCAGGGCAGGGGCATCTCCGTCGGGATTTCTACATTCGAGGACCTGCAGGAGGCGGTCAAGGCCGCCAAGGCCTATTGCGACACGGTGCTGATCGAGGAAATGGTGCAGGGCGAGGATCTGCGCCTGATCGTGATCAACTATCGTCTCGTGGCCGCCGCCGTGCGTCGCCCGGCCCATATCGTGGCCGACGGCAAGTCATCGATCGAGCAGTTGATCGCGAGCCAGAGCGAGCGGCGCAGCGCGGCAACCGGCGGCGAATCATCGATCCCGCTCGATGCCGAGACCGAACGCACGGTGCGCGATGCCGGCTACACCTTCGCCGATGTGCCGGAGGCGGGCACCGAAATCCGGGTGCGCCGCACGGCCAATCTGCATACCGGCGGTACCATTCACGATGTCACCGATATCGTCCATCCGAAGCTGGTGGATGCGGCGATTTCGGCGGCGCGCGCCATCAATATTCCGGTGGTGGGGATTGACCTGATGATCAAGTCCCCGCAAAACCCGGACTATGCCTTTATCGAGGCCAATGAGCGGCCGGGGCTAGCCAATCACGAGCCGCAGCCGACGGCCGAACGGTTTGTCGACCTGCTGTTCCCGCTTTCAATGCCGGCCGGCGTACGCCATTCGGTGCGCGAGGCCCACAAGAACGAGTAGCAGATGAAACGATTGACGATTGACGCCGATTACCTGTCCGACATTCTCAAATCGCTCCTCGCGATCCCCTCGCCGACAGGCTACACCGACCCCATCGTCCGTTTCGTGACCGGAGAGCTGGAAAAGCTCGGCCTTTCCGTGGAACTGACCCGGCGCGGCGCGATCCGCGCCGTCCGGCGCGGCGTCGACAGCCGCGGCGCGCGCGCCGTGGTCTCGCATGTCGATACGCTCGGCGCGCAGGTGAAATATCTGAAGTCGAACGGAAGGCTGGAACTGGTGCCGATCGGCACATGGTCGGCGCGGTTTGCCGAGGGCGCGCGCGCCACGATCTTCACCGAAAAGGGCTCCTATCGCGGCACCATCCTGCCGCTGAAGGCGTCCGGCCACACCTTCAACAATGAAATCGACGAATTGCCGGTCGGCTGGCAATATGTCGAGCTGCGCGTCGACGCGCTGACCCGCGACGAGGCCGATCTCGACCGGCTCGGCATCGAGATCGGTGATATCGTCGCGATCGATCCCCTTCCGGAATTTCTGGACAACGGCTTCATCGTCTCGCGCCATCTTGACAACAAGGCCGGCGTGGCGCTGATGCTGGCCGCGCTGAAGGCGATGCAGGACGAGAATGTCGAAACTCCGGTCGCCAGCCACTGGCTGTTCACGATTGCCGAGGAAGTCGGCGTCGGCGCCTCCTCGATCGTTTCGCCCGAGGTCGCCTCGCTGGTCTCGATCGACAACGGCACCTCGGCGCCGGGCCAGAACTCCTCGGAATTCGGCGTCACCATCGCGATGGCCGACCAGACCGGCCCGTTCGACTGGCACCTGACCAAGAAACTGGTCGATGTCTGCAAGGCCAACGATATCCGCTACCAGAAGGACGTGTTCCGCTACTACCGTTCGGATTCGGCAAGTGCCGTGGAAGCCGGCGCTGATGTGCGCACCGCGCTGGTCGCCTTCGGCGTCGATGCCTCGCACGGTTATGAGCGCATCCACATGCATGCGCTCCGTTCGATCGCGGAAATGATCACCGCCTATCTGACCTCCGATGTCGAGATCAAGCGCGACTTCCAGCAGTCCGGCCCGATGACCGGCTTCACCCGCCAGCCGACCGGCAGGGCCAAGCAGGAACTCTCGGCCGACGTCGAAAGCGAAACCATCGACGACCCGGCGCACCCGCATCACGCGGGGCATGCCTGAGGACGGCGATTGGATATGGGCTTGGCCTCTTGCTCCCAATACTCTCTCCCGCTTGCGGGAGAGATGCCCCGAATGGGGCAGTGAGGGTGATGCAGTATCTCATCTCGTGAGGGCGTTTGAGGGGGAGTGTCTCCCCCCTCACTGTCGCTTTCGCGACATCTCTCCCCTCCGGGGCGAGAAGATTGGCGGGGTATGCGGCTTGGCCCGTCGCTCTACCCGAACACGATCCTCGGAAAATAGAAAGACACGACCCAGTTGGGCGCGTCAACGATTTCGCTGATCTTCAGGTCGCCGGCGACCGAGCACAGCATGTAGGCATCCTCGGGCGCAAGCTTGCGGCTCTTCGACAGGTGGTCGACCATCGCCGAGACGGCATCGCGGGCAGCAAGCATCAGATCGGGGCCGATGCCGGTCGTTACCTCGTAGCCGGCGGTATCGAGATGGCGGGTGATCGGGCCGGGCGTGGAAAAATGTGGGGTCTTCGGGGCGGCATCCTTCACAACTTCCACCGTGATCGAGACATCCATCGCGCTTTCAATTGCCGTGCCGCAGACCTCTCCATCGCCTTGGGCGGCGTGGGTGTCGCCGAGCGACAGCAGCGCGCCCTCAACCTCGACGGGCAGGTAAAGCGTGGTGCCGGCGGCGATATCGCGGATATCCATATTGCCGCCGACGCGGCGCGGTGGGATCACCGAATGATTGCCGGGCTCCGCCATTGCGACGCCGATCGTGCCGATGAAGGGGCGCAGCGGCACGGACGCGATATCATTGAAGACGGCGGGCTTTCTTGCCGTCGTGTCGTAGTCCCAGAGCTTCAGCCTCGGTTCTCTGAACTGATCGGACAGCAGGCCGAAACCCGGAATGATCGCGCTCCAGCCGAAGCCCGACGGCGAGAATTCGTGGATCGTCACCTTCAGCGCATCACCGGGTGTTGCGCCTTCCACATAGACCGGACCGGTCAGCGGATTGGCCTTGGCCGGATCGGCGGTGAGGATATCGGTGGCGGTGCTATCGTGATGATAGTGCCCGTGGCCGGCATCGAGGCAGGCAAAGGTTATGGTCTCGCCGGACCTTGCGAAATGCACCGGCTCGATCGCCCGATCCCATCCGAGATGGCCTTCGTGGGAATGGATGGTGCGGATCATAGTGTGCTCTCCGCGGCGGTTATGGTGGTCAAATAGGTGGACTTCAGAGGTGCTTTTCGCAGATCAGAGGCTATCGACCGACGACCGTTCTCTCCACTCGCGTCATGCTCGGGCTTGACCCGAGCATCCAGGCCATACGGAGAACGGAGCATGGACCCTCGGGTCAAGCCCGAGGGTGACCCCGGGAGAAGGAGGGATCGGTGCTTCCGATAAGCGGGAGAAGTAGCAAAAGCATAGACTTCGGTTGAACGGCATACACAGTCAATCAATTGCGGAGCCTTTCGTCGTTCAGTGAACTTGAGGTTGCCCGACGCGTCGCGCTTCTACGGTTCGTAACGTTGCGTCAAAGCTTCGACCTCCCTGTTCAGCCGCGCCCGCTCAAGCATATAAGCCTCGGCCTCGGCCATATGTTCCGCCATGATCTTGCGGGCCCGGTCGGGGTTGCGGCAGCGGATCGCCTTGATCAACTCGATCTGGTAGAAAATGCCGGTCTCGCGCAAGCCCGGATTGGGCGTCTGGTAGATGTCCCGGCACTCCGGCAGGTCGCGCAGAAGGTGCAGGAGCAGGCCGCAGGCAAAGCCGAGCACCGGGTTTTTCGCATGGCGCGAAAGCTCGGCGTGGAAGTCGAGTTCGGCGAGGCGCTGGACATATTCCTCGTCGGCGGATTTTGGCTCGGCCTCGTAGAGCCGGATTGTGGCCTGCAGATCATCAATCGCTTCGTCGGGCAGATGAAGCGCTGCGTCTGCCGCCAGTTCCGGCTCCAGAGATTTGCGCAGCGCGTAAATGTCGGAGATCGAGGGCGGCGCGCGCAGGAACAGGTTGGTCACGGTCTGGATCGCCTCGCCGGGCGCGACCGCGCGGGCGAAGATGCCCCCGCCGGGGCCGGTCTTGCTGGCGATCATGCCCTGGAATTCGAGGATTTTCAGCGCTTCGCGCACCGTGCCGCGCGAGGCGGAAAGCTGTTCGGGATCAAGCCATTCCGCCGGCAGCCGGTCGCCGGGTTGAAGCCCGGCCTCGATCATCCGCTCGCGCAGCATGTCGGCGATGATATCCGGCCGCTTGCGCTTCTTCTCCGCAAAGGGCGGGGCAAAGGCCTGGCGGCTTTCAAGGCTGGGTCTGGTCATGCCGTCCTTTTCACCATCGGATGGAAGCAGGCGGCTTCGTGGCCGGGCCCCCCTTGCGCTTCATCTATCGGCGGAACATGCGTCTGGCAATGCTCCGTTCCGTTGGGACATCGGGCGAAAAAGGCGCAGCCCTTGGGCGGATTGTAGGGGTCCGGCAGCTCCGCCTCGCTATCGCCGCCGGAGACCGCCTTGCGACCCGGCGCGGGCGCGGAATTCAGCAGAAGATGGGTGTAGGGATGCAGCGGCTCGGCAAACACCGCATCGCGGCTGCCGAGCTCCACGATCCGCCCGAAATACATCACCGCCACCCGGTCCGAGATCGATTCCACCACGGACAGGTCATGGCTGATGAACAGGTAGGTGAGCCCGAAGCGGCTCTTCAGATCGTCGAGAATGTTGAGCACCTGCGCCTGCACCGAGACATCGAGCGCGGAGACCGGCTCGTCGAGCACGATCACCTCCGGGTCGGCGGCAAGCGCGCGGGCGATGCCGATCCGCTGGGCCTGCCCGCCGGAAAACTCATGCGGATAGCGCTCCAGAAACTCGGGCGCGAGATTGACCGCGTCCATCAACTCTTCCAGTCGCTTTGCCCGCTCCGCCTTGTTCATCTTCAGCAGATGGATCAGCGGGGCTTCGAGAATGGTGCGGATTTTCTTGCGCGGGTTGAGCGAGGACACCGGGTCCTGAAACACATATTGCACCTGGCGGGCCAGCGCGCGCGGATGCTTCTTGGCCTCATGCGCCAGATCGCGGCCTTCGAAGGTGATCTTGCCGCCGGTCGGCAGATCGAGGCCGGAAAGCAGGCGCGCGAGCGTCGACTTGCCGCAGCCGCTCTCGCCGACAATGCCGAGCGTTTCGCCCTTCTTCACATCGAGCGTGACGTCCTGCACGGCGTGGACGGCGGGAAGCGCCTTGCCGAAAAGCGTCTTGCCGCCGCCGAAGATGCGCTCGGCCCGATCGATCGCGATCAGCGTTTCATTGGCCTCAGGCATCGACGGTCTCCCGGTTGAGCGGATGGATGCAGCGCGCCCCGCGTTCCTCGCCGAAGGAGAGCATCGGGATATCGCCCTTGCGACAGTCCGCCTGCACATAGGGACAGCGATCGGCGAAGGCGCAGCCATCCGGCAGGTCGTTGACCACCGGCGGGCGGCCCTTTATCGCGTCGAGCCGCCGCTCGGGCTCGCCCAGCACCGGCACGCAGTCGATCAGCTTGGCGGTGTAGGGATGGGCCGGGTTGGCGAGGATTTCCTCGGTTGTGCCGGTTTCCACGATCCGCCCGGCATACATCACTGCCACCCGGTCGCAGATCGCCGAGACCACGCCGAAATCATGGGTGATGAACAGGATCGCGGTGTTGCGCTCCTGGCGCAGCCCGTTCATCAGCTCGAGGATTTGCGCCTGCACGGTGACATCGAGTGCGGTGGTGGGCTCATCCGCGATGATCAGCTGTGCGTCATTGGCGAGCGCCATGGCGATCGAAATCCGCTGGCGCATGCCGCCGGAAAGCTCGTGCGGAAAGGCGTTCAGCCGTTCGGCCGCATTGGGGATGCGCACCGATTGCAGCAGGTCGGTGGCCTTCTGCCGCGCCTCGGATTTCGACAGCGGCTGGTGGGCCTGGATCGCCTCGATCAGTTGATCGCCGACGGTAAACAGCGGATGCAGCGTCGATAGCGGGTCCTGGAACACGTGGCTGACCGCGCCGCCGCGCAACTGGCGTATGCGCTCGTCGCTTGCGGCAAACAGATCCTCGCCGGAAAACCATGCGGCACCCCCGGCAATACGTCCGGGCGGGGTCGGTACAAGGCCCATCAGCGACATCGCGGTCACCGACTTGCCGGAGCCCGATTCGCCCACGAGCCCGAGACACTCGCCTTCGCGGATATGCAGGTCGACGCCGCCGACGGCCTTGTAGATGCTGCCGCCGACATGGAATTCGGTGCGCATCTGCTGGACATCGAGCACGGCGTTTTCGCGCGGCTTCTCGTCCGGCGCGGCGTCGCGCTTGACGGCGGTGCGGGCGCCGGGGCGGGCCAGCGCGCCGGATTTCAGTCGCGGGTCGAGCACGTCGCGGATGCCGTCGCCGAAAAGGTTGATGCTCATGACGAGGGCGAAGATCATCAGGCCCGGCACCATCGAGACGTGGGCATCGGTGAACAGCACCTTGCGGCCATCACCGAGCATCGAACCGAGATCTGCCTGCGGCGGCTGGGCGCCGAGACCGAGGAAGGAGAGGCCGGCGGTTTCGAGAATCATCCAGCCGATCGTGGTCGACATGGTGATGATGATCACCGGCAGCACATTGGGCAGCACCTCGCCGAACAGGATCGAGAAATGTGACTTGCCCGAAAGCCTTGCCGCATCGACGAATTCGCGCCGCGAGAGGCCGAGTGTCATCCCGCGGATGTTACGCGCAAAGAACGGGATGTTGACGACGGCGATGGCATAGAGCGCGTTCAAGAGGCCGGGGCCGAGCACCGCGACGATCGCCAGTGCCAGCAGGATATAGGGGAACGCCATGACCATATCGATGCCGCGCATCAGGATATTGTCGGTCCGCCCACCCGCATAGCCGGCGACGAGGCCGATCAGAGAGCCGAAGAAGGCGGCGATCAGCGTGGCGGAGACCCCAACGGCGAGGCTCACCCGTGTGCCCCAGATCAGCCGCGACAGCAGATCGCGGCCGAGCGCGTCGGTGCCGAGAAGATGCCCCTCGGAAAAGGGCGGCAACAGGCGCACCGATGGATCGGTAACATTCGGCGGCTGCAGGGGCAGGATCGGGGCCGCCAGCGCCACCAGCACGATCAGCGTCAGCACGATCAGTCCGGTGGTGGCGAGCGTGTTGTTGAGCAGAAGCTTCAACGCGCTCGGGCGGCCGCCCTTCTTCTTCACGGGTGTGGAAATCGCAGCGTCGGTCATCAGCGCAACCTCGGATCAAGCATGGTCTGGACGACGTCGGCGGCGAGGTTGAACAGCACATAGGCCGCCGCCACGATAAGCACGCCGCCCTGGACGGTGAGCAGGTCGCGGGTGGAAATCGCGGTCACCAGCATCGAGCCGATGCCCGGCCACTGGAACACGGTCTCGATATAGACCGCGCCGCCGAGCACGAAACCGGCCTGAATGCCGAGCACGGGGATGACCGAAACGAGCGCGGCCTTGAAGGCGTGGCGCATGATCACCCGGCGCTCCTTCAGCCCCTTGGCGCGGGCGGTGCGGATATAATCCTGGCGCAGCACTTCCAGCATCGAGGTGCGCGTCAGCCGCGCCACCACGCCGGTTGCCACCACCGAGAGCGTGAAGGCCGGCAGGATCAGGTGTTTCAGCAGATCCAGCGGTCCGCCGCCGCCATAGATCGCATACATGCCACTCGCCGGCAGCCATTGCAGCTTCACGGCGAAGACCAGGATCAGGAGCAGGCCGAGCCAGAACGAAGGTACGGAAATGCCGATCAGCACGAACAGCGTCACCAGCTTGTCGGTAAAGCCATACTGGCGCACGGCCGAGACGATGCCGGCCAGAAGGCCAAGGATGGAACAGAGCACCAGCGAGGTGCCGGCGAGGATCAGCGTATTGCCGAAACGTTCGGTGATGATGTCGATCACCGGGCGGTTCTGGGTGTAGGAGCGGCCGAAATCGCCGTGGAGAATATTGCCGAGCCAGATGAAATATTGCTGCACCAGCGGCTTGTCGAGTCCGAGCGCCCGGTTGATGCGGTCGACATTCTCCGGCGTGGCGTAGGAGCCGAGAATCGCGGTCGCCGGATCGCCGGGGATCATCGCCATGATCGCGAACACGATGACGGTGAGACCGAGAAGCACCGGAATGACAGCCAGAAGCCGCCTGAGGATATAGTGTGCCATGGCGTGTTCTCCGTGATGGCCATGCGATCAAGGGCAAACGGCGATTGCCGCAAAGCCCCCCAATCTTCTCGCCCCGGAGGGGAGAGATGTCGCGACAGCGACAGTGAGGGGGGAGAGTTTCCCCTCGGACGCCCTCACGCTTTGAGATGCTGCCCACTGCCCTTTCGGGGCATCTCTCCCGCCAGCGGGAGAGAGAATTGGGAGCAAACGGTGTAGCCCTGGCGCCGGGCTCACCCCGCCCTCTGTCGTCACCCTCGGGCTTGTCCCGAGGGTCTAAGCACGTACCAACACGATTGACGTTTCGGGTCAGAAAAGGTCACAAGAACGGCCTTGCTCTCTGACCATGGACTCCGCTCGCATGGAGAGGGGATTAGATCCTCGGGACAAGCCCGAGGATGACGCCCGTCAAGAGGACAGGTTTGCGCCCGAATATTGGAGAGGTTTGTCGCCAATCCTGGCGCTTGGCAGTCGCCCGATCAATTCGGCTTCGCCACCTTCTGCAGCAGCAGGAAGAAGGAGGGCTGGAGCTTGAAGTTTTCCACGCTCGCCTTGGTCACCGCGTTCTGCTTCCAGTTGGCGATGAAGGCCCAGGGCGCGTCGTCCTGCACGATTGTCTGCATCTTTTTGTAGAGCTCGGCGCGTTCGGCCTGATCGGTCGAGGTGCGCGCCTGTTCCAGCAGCGTGTCGACCTCAGGGTTGGAATAATAGCCGGAGTTGAAACCGCCCTGATCGGGGAAGGCTTCCGAGCGCAGCGCCAGATAGGGGAGTGTATCCGGGTCGTTGGTCATCCATGCCATTTCGGCCATGTCGGCCTTGCCTTCCAGACCGGGGTTTACCTTGCCCAGGAAGGTATTCCACTCATAGGTCTCGATCTTGACCGGCATGCCGACGGCTTCCAGATCGGCCTGGATCTGGGTGGCCATCGCCTGCGGCTCCAGCATGCCCGAACCGCCCTCGGTAACGTAGAAGGTCAGTTCCGAACCGTCATAGCCTGCTTCTTCCAGGAGCGATTTGGCCTTTTCCGGATCGTAGGGGTAGGGCGACAGGCTGTCGTCATAGGCCCAGGCGAAGGCCGGCGGCGTCGGGCCGGCTGCCACTTCGGCCGTGCCCTGCAGGATGTCGTTGACGATCGCTTCCTTGTTGATCGCGTAGTTGACCGCCTGGCGGACCTTCTTGTCGGCAAAGACGCCGTCCTTCATGTTCAGGATCAGGAACCAGAGATGCGGTCCGGCCTGCTCATAGACCTTGTAATTGTCGTTGCCGGAGAACTGCTGAAGCGCATCCGGCGGCACCTCGACCATCACGTCGAGACCGCCCGAAAGCATCTCGGCGACGCGGGTGTTGGCATCGGTAACCGGGCGAAACACCACGGCCTCAAGCGGCGGCGCGCCATCCCAGTAATCTTCGTTCCTGGAGACGACCACCTTGGCGTTCGGGTCCCATTCCTCGAACTTGAACGCACCAGTGCCGGAGGGGTTGCGGCCGAAATCCTTGCCATATTCCTTCACCGCTTCCGGCGAGACGATCAGGCCGGTCGGATAGGCCAGATTGGAGAGGAACGGCGCATAGGGCTCGGTCAGCGTGAACTTCACCGTCATGTCGTCGACCACCTCGACGGTGTCGATCGAGGAGAAGAAGAAGGCCAGCGGGAACGGGCCGGTGTCGTAATACTCGTTGTCCTCGTTCAGCATGCGGTCGAAGTTGAACTTCACCGCCTCGGCGTTGAAATCGGAACCGTCGTGGAACTTCACGCCCTCGCGCAGCTTGAACGTATAGGTCTTGCCGTCATCGGAAATATCCCAGCTTTCCGCAAGCGCGGGCTCGACCTCGAGTGTGCCGTCCTTGTAGCGCACCAGGCCGTCATACATGTTGACGAGGATGCGGAAGTCGTTGACGGCGGTGTCGGTGGCCGGATCGAGCGATTTCGGCTCGGCGATCTGGCCGACGATCAGAACATTTGGCGGCGTCTGGGCCATCGCCGGCGCGCCGAAGGCGAGCGACGCGGCAGCCAGCGCGGCTGCGAGAAGGCGTTTCATCGATCGGTTCTCCTCTGTTGGTGATTTCCTTAATTAATTATGAAAAATTTGTAATTGACAAGGATTTATTATGATAATTCCTGCGAGCGCGACGGCGCGTTCAAGCTAACTCCAAATTTTTCAATACCTTAAATCGGTGACCCAGCGGGGCTGGCAGGCGGCCGCGCCCATCCGGATTTCCATGACAAAGGCATTGCGCCTTCAAATTGCCAACTACGGAACCACTCTGATCGTGACTGTGAGCGGACCTCACATGAAAGCTGATGGATGATGAAAGGCACTGAACATGACCTCGATCGCGTTATGCCGCCGTAATATTTTCATCGGTGGAGCCGCAACAGCGGCGATGACCGCGCTGGCCTCGGTTTCGGCCTCCGTTTCGGCATGGGCGGACGAGCCGCCGGACGACTATTGCCAACAGACGCTGAAATTCGACCTGTTTTCCTGCGATATCAGCAAACTGGCCGCCAAGAAGGCGGTCCATCCGGTGGTCTACAAGTTCGCCGAGCTGGAATCGGAAGAGGCCCACGCGATTGCGGGCGTGCTTCTGAAGACCGGCGCTTCCACGCCGGAGCGCCCGGATACGCTGTCGCAGACGGTCGAAACGCTGAAGAGGATGGATCCGGGGCCCGCCTTCGACCTCGCCTATATCGAGCACCAGATCGACAATCACAAGTCGCTTCTCAAGGTACAGAAACGCGAGGTGGATGACGCATCGCCTCAGGGCGTTCAGAAGACGGTTGCCACCGTTCTCGTGCCGCTGATCGCCTCCCATCTCGATATGCTCCATACCGCCCACACCGATCTCGCATTCTAGATTGCGCAGGCTCCGCTCCGCCGGCAGCGCCCGGCAGGGGCGGAGCTCATGAGGCCGGGCCGGATGGTCCGGCTCTGAAAACCGCTTCCGACGCCATCGGGCTATGTGATCTTATTTATTATGAAAAATTTGCGATATAGCTATATTTATCATAATGAATTGATCAGCCAGGGAGGCGGTATGGAACCCGAGATCAACAGCGAGCGGCTGAAAACCCTGCTCGACGGCATCAATGCCTTCGGCCGTCTCAAGGACGGCGGCTTCAACAGGACCGGCTTCAGCGATGCCGATATGGCGGTGCGCGACTGGTTCGCCCGCGAGATGGAGGCGGATGGCCTGATCGTCAGCCGCGACGGCGCAAATTCGGTGTTCGGACGCTTCGGCGCGGCGGACGCGCCCGCGATCATGGTCGGCTCCCATCTCGATACCGTGGCGAGCGGCGGCGCTTTCGACGGCGCGCTCGGCGTGGCCGTGGCGCTCGAATGCGTGCGCGCCATGAAGGAGGCGGGTTTTGCCCCGGCCCACCCCATCGAGGTGGCGGCCACCTCGGAGGAGGAGGGGCGTTTCGGCGGCATGCTCGGCTCGCAGACGATCGCCGGTCTGGTGACGCGGGACTGGCTCGAAAGCGCTGCCGATGCCGATGGCGTGTTGCTGACCGATGCCATGCGTGCCCAGGGGCTGGAGCCGAAGGCGATCCTCTCATCGGCGCGGCCGAAAGGCTCGGTCAGGGCGTTTCTGGAACTGCATATCGAGCAGGGGCCGGTGCTGGAGCGGGAAGCGATTGCCATCGGATTGCCGGAGGGCGCGACCGGCATCGTCAACCTGCATGTCCGGCTTACCGGCATCGCCAACCACTCCGGCACGACGCCGATGGATATGCGCGCCGATGCCTTTGCGGGACTTGCCGAGATCGCCGTCCAGATACCCGACATGATCGCCGCCTCAGGTTCTGACGACGCCCGGATCACCATCGGCAAGGTCGAGCTTGTCCCCAACCATCCGCATACGATACCGGGGGAGGCAGTCTTCACCGTGATCATCCGCGATGCACGGGAGGATGTGATGCGCGGCCTTCAGGCCCGCATTACGGAAGTGGCCGGCGCGGTGGCGCGCAAGCACGGGCTTTCGCTCTACATCGAGGAAAATAGCTTCATCGCGCCGGTCGCCTTTGATGCGAGCCTGATCGATATGTTGGAAGCCGAGGCGCGTCGTCTCGGCCTGCCGGCGCGGCGGATGATCTCCGGCGCCGGCCACGACGCGCAGACCATGACGGCGCTCTGCCCCTCCGCGATGATCTTCGTGCCGAGCCGCAACGGCATATCCCACGCGCCGGAAGAACATTCCGACTGGGCGGATATTGAAAAGGGCGCGCAATTGATGCTGGCGGCATTGATACGGCTCAGCGCAGGCTGAACAGCCGTCACCGATGAGGCGTTTGTTGCACGGCTCAGGCGTGGTATGTGGACTGGAAACCGGGCGTTTTCGGTTGCCCCGGACGAGGTTTTAAACGCGTCGAGAAACAGCCGCCATGACCGCCCGATACGATAGCTACATCATCTGCACCTCGCCGCGCAGCGGCAGTACGCTGCTTTGCAAGCTGCTCGCCGCCACCGGCATCAGCGGCAATCCCGATTCCCATTTTCACCGCCCGTCGCTCGCCGCATGGCGGAAAAGTCATGGCGTGGGGGAAATCGATGGCGAGGATGAGCGTTCTACGCTGGCCCGCGTGTTTGCCGCTGCAATCGCCAAGGGCAGCGGTGACACAGGCATGTTCGGCCTCCGCATGCAGCGCGGCAGCGCCGACTATTTCATGGAAAAACTCGCCGTCCTCCATCCCGGCCCCGGTTCAGACAGGGCGCGCATCGAGGCGGCGTTCGGCCGGACGCTGTTCGTCTACCTGTCTCGCGCCGACAAGGTCGCCCAGGCGGTTTCCTGCGTGAAGGCGGAGCAGACGGGGCTGTGGCATGTGGCGTCCGATGGCTCTGAGCTGGAACGCCTCGCACCGCCTCGCGCGCCGGTTTATGACGGACCCGCGCTGATGAAGTGGTATGAGACGATGACAGGCTTTGAGCGCGAATGGGAAGCCTGGTTTTCGCGCGAGGGCATAGCGCCGCTGAGGCTCGATTACGACGCGTTGTCGCGATCCCCGCGCGACACGCTGCGCTCGGTGCTGCTGGCGCTCGGTCTTGATGGAAAGGCGGCGGATGCGCTTTCGCCCGGCGTGAAAAAGATCGCCGACCGGGTCAATGACGAGTGGGCGGAAAGGTTGCGGCTTCAGATCGCCAAGTAAAATCGAAAAGCCGCGAAGCCGACCGCGATGATCGCCGCGAGAACGACGCCGGCGATCAGCGCGAATTCCGCGCTGTGGCCCAGAGTGGTGGAGCGGCGTTCGGATCTTTGCGGCATGACAGGTCTGGCTCTGGCTGCTTCGGTGACTGTCATCATGGCGCGCTTGCCTTCCCGCGGC
>MDSV01147453.1_pt1 | contig 17598 bp, 16 predicted proteins | sample 810851 | NCBI WGS metagenome assembly MDSV01 (sample SAMN05326640, study PRJNA326480) | marine metagenome | isolation source: seawater | place: Atlantic Ocean: North East | collected 2012 | reverse complement strand
GGGAAATGAATAACTGGGGAATCAGGTCAGGCCGGGAACGGAGCAGCCCTACTCGGAGCCATGGGTGCTGTGGGGTAGCGGGATGGAGAAAGTGTGTGGATTTGGCCATATTGAACGAGCGTCCATCCTTGGAACTCCCACTAAATATCAAAAATTACATTTCCAATCCATGCAGGCCCAACTAATTCTGGAATTGTTTCATCAATTGATAAATAGACTTCACCTTCGACTAATTTTTTGACAATTAACTCATGTGAAGTTACAGCTTTAATCTCTAGATTTCTTTCAATCAAATCTGCATCGATAAATGATACTTGTACTTCACAAATTAAATTTTTCTCCAATTTTCTAATCATGTATTGTCCTTCGACAAGAAATTTATTTTCAATCTCTAATTTATACAAGACTTCCTCAAGCCAAATTAATGTCAGCGACTCGTAATCATCGTGCAGTGATTCAATTTCGACACGCCATACGGCAGTAAATCTTGGATACTTATTCAGATTCATTGCTTCATGCTCCGCAATAAGCAAATTCATCATACCTAATGATAATTCATCAAATAAATTTGGCAGAGAATTGGCAAATCCACAGATTCCAATATCTGCTTTTGTTGATAGAGTCCAAAAACTCATATTGCCATCATCTCTTAGAAACTTGTAGGTTCCATGCTATTTCACCAACTCGGTGAATCAGCATATCTTTGCTTAGTGAGAATGAATCTGTAGCCTGCGCACTTAGAATACATTCACAAGCAGCATTTGTCAATAGTGCTGTGTCAGATACACTAAATCCATTTGAAATAGACACTGCAATGGCCACTACTGCGGCATCAATCAGTCCTATCACTTGTCTAAGCTGTGGTAGCGTACATGCTACATGAACGGCATTATCTGAATTAGAATAAATGGTAACTCCATTCCCACCCGCTAAAACCACAAGATGTTTCCATCCATATGATTCCAATAATGATTTGGCAGCGATGGAATCATCTGCTTCTCCGATTCTACGTTTCATCAATTCAAAGCCCCTTGATTGGAAAATGATCCAGTCAACATCATGAGTTCTATGCAAGCCAGTTAATTTTGGGTCTGCAATAATTGGAATGTCCAAATTTTTAGCATGATGAGCTATTCTTTCAACCCCTGAATCATAAACAACTCCTTGCCCGTAATCAGATAAAATCACACAATCTGCGTCTGATAAATTACTTATCGCTTGATCATATATTGCCTCAAGGGCTTTTTCTGGGATTGGTTCATCTTCTTCAACATCCCATCTTAGCAATAATTGTTCACCTTGAATTAGACTCTCACGGCTGGCTAGCATTCTAGTTTTCACCGTTGTGATTCTTCCTTCTACAATAGCAATACCAGAAGTTCCTACATTCTCATTTTCCAGATAGTCAATTACTTTTGTACCCGCTTTATCATCACCTACAGCACCAAATAATCTTCCGTTGTAACCCATTGATTGCAGCCCTCTTGCTACATGTGCGGCGGCACCTACGTCCTCTTCACGACGCGTTTCTCGTAGTACTGGGACGGGTGCTCTAGAGTTCAAATTATTAGCATAACCGTGAATATAACAATCCAGCATTATGTCGCCAATTAGAACAATATTTCCCGTTTCATCTTGATTTAGTGTTTCAATTATTGAATTCAACTTATCGTGTTGTTCAACTTCTACATCAGTCATGCCCATGGTACTCCCTCATTACTAGGCAGTTACTCGAATCACTTTATGCTGTCGCGAATTTTTGCCAGCAAATTTGCATGTTGTTTTTCGGAAATTCCTAATGATTCTCTAAGGGTAAACAGCATTGCCTCCTCATCCGAGGTAATTATTCCATCAATCATAGCAGTCTCCAAGGTTCGAAAATATGTCTTTGTGCTATCCGAGTAAACAGGTTCTTCCCTCGCCATATTCAACAACTTTTCATGTGTCTCATCGGATATTGCATAAGCACCTCTAAAAGTTTCAAGTAAAGTAATCTCATCATCAACTAACTGATCATCTACCAATGCTTGACTTAGCATTTCTAGGTAGATATCTTCTGGGGGAGAGATCTCGATTGTGCTTCTAGCTTCCTCTGAAAGTCTCTTAACTCTTTCAGGATGCATACCTAAGAACTCAACAACTTCAGAGATCAGTAAGTGTTCATCATAGGTAATTATCCCATCATCCCATGCTCTAGCAAACATACGTTTGACTAATTCTTCACTCGATTGTGCATCTAGTGATGCTGTTCCAGAAGGTTTGGAGATAGACGAAACAATTGGATTCTCATGGTAGTTCAGGTTATCATCTATGTGAGAGAGTAATTCTAGTATTCTCTTTTCTCCTTTAGGAATATCTTTGATTAGTGTTTGTTTACCTTGATAATTCACTTCAACGTTCATGGTTTTGTCGACAAGAAGTTTAGCCCGAGTTCTACCTGTAATTGTTAGAGAGTATACCTTTCTTCTTTGTTTTGCACCAGGTACATGCCGGTTTTGGATAGTTATTTCCTGAGACTTTTCTAGACGTTTTAGTGTCCTCGGAACATGCTTTCTTTGGACGTGAACTGCGGCTGAAATTCCTGCCTGTGTTAAAGCAACTGGTGCTTCCCACTGGTTGTTAGGTAATATGTTATCAAATAGGTGGATAAGCATTCTATGCTCTGTAGTTAATCTACCAAGATAGCCATCAACCATATCGCACCGATGTAACGTTGTGATATGAAGCAAATAGATTCAACGGTAATCCGTTTGTATAATATGCCAGTCATAAGACCCATAAGCATGGGCCGTCAGTCAAGGAAGTACAATCCTCGTACTCGGACTAGACGACCTGTCGGTTTGCAAACAGATGCAGACCAATCACCTACTAAACCACATCCTTACCCATTAAAAATGGATGACAGATGGTTTTTACCTAATCCTCTTGGGGCTAGATTGCATCAAAAAAGTGGATTAGGAATGATAGTTGAAAATGGGATAGCATTGCTGCCGATGGAAGTCCTTTTTTGTCACTGGAATAGACATGTTCCAATTGCGGAAGACTGGCTTGATAAAATAATATCAGATGATCCTGATTTTATAGCAAAATCGGTTGTTTTTGATGTTTCCAGGTCTGGTGGTGAGATAGTAATTCCAATAGTAAATCCTACTACAAGTGGTTATTCTAAGCGTTCCTTTGCTGTCAAATGGTCTAGGAATGAGTCACATTTTAAGAGTGAACCAATATCACAGATAAGATGGTTTTGGGCATCGAGCAATGTTGATTGGGGTGACTTGAAAAGTTGGGTAAATGAGGTAATTTCAGCCAAATGTATTCCTGAAATTTTTGTCGTTGATGATGAGATGGATATCACTATGTACAGATTAGGTTATGAAGAATTAACAGGTAATCAAAGGACATGGGCTGATTTGACAGACCAAGAAGTATCACTAATCAATAAATCAATTAATAATTTTAATTCTACCGAGTCTGGATGTTATATTGCAGATACCAAAAGTTGGCCTTTAACGTCTATTGGAATTGAGCATTTGTCAGGAATAAACCTTCGTGACGAAGAAATAAAATGGGTTAAATCAAAACTACAAGATAATTCTGATAAAAGTGATCTATTTTCCCATCTAGTAGATTCTGGTTGTATTTTAAGGCCCGGATTCAAGTATGGATGCAAGTGGAGAGTTTACGATGATGAAGTATCAAAATCACACGCACCATGGCTTTTGCAGCCCTTCTCTGAGGCGCCCGAATCATGGGAAAAAATATGTTTGGCTGTACGTCTTGCGGAAGGAGTTCACAAGAAATGGGTCTGTGGATTCTTTAATAGTGATAAATGGAAATTTCTAAACATAAAGCGATGGCTTCCTGGTCGAGTTTAATCATCGATTTGACGCCCCCATGCATCATAATCTATTTTTTCCTCATCTATTTCTTGATAATATTGCTTTTCTATGATTTCATCTATATCGACTGGTTGATTTTCTTTCATAGTCAAGAAGATCCACAATGCTGCAAAAATACATGCTAGTCCAACCATTTGCCCAGGGTTGATGTAGTCGTTTATTGATTTTGCAGCAGAACTCTCAGCGGTCAATACTACCTCTACGGACCATGTGTTATCATTTGAATCTGAAATTTCAATAACTCCATTGACAATCATATTATTGGATAACAAGTTATTAGGGTCAATATCAATTATCAAAAAATCATCTGATTCTGTTAGTCTTAATGTTTGTTCACTCAGTGCAATTCTCGACAATGGTCCATCGATTTTGTAATCAAAATTGTGACTTCCAGTACCTATTGATTCAATTGGTATCGAAATTTTGGTCTTACTAGTTACAGGTATTGATGTAGCATAAGTACTGTTCTTGGGCATAATTGATAATGATAGAACTTCAATGTCTAAGTCCCTGACTTCAGAATCACAAGTGATAGTTCCAACTAACCTTGTCATTGAATTATGCTGGGCAGCAGAATTGAAAGTTACTGAAATAGTAGATTCAATGCCTGCCACTATTTGGCTAGGAGATAATGCTACTAATCTTCCGTCAGTAGATGAAAGTCCGCTTTGTAATATACAATCAGTACTTGATAATGCCACAATCTGAATCGGCTCATTGGGCAATGTTGTAATTGAATGATTTGGTAAATCTAGGTCAAAACTAGACTCACAGGAATCTGATTTAAACATTATTTCAATTTGATTATTTATTTCAACTTCGGCATACCAATCGACAAGTATTCCATCATGGTTTCGAATTTCAATACCGGAACTACCGAAAATAGAACCATTACCAAATAAATCACTGGACTGGCCTTCGTTACCACCTGTGAGTAGTTCATTATTGCCGTCAGCTTCAATTATTTTCAGATAAGGTCTCTGGTTGTTTACATTCAGTTCATTATCTTCATAACCATCAATTGTAGTGTCTTGGTATGAAACCAAAATACCTGTTCCGGGCAATTCATTATCGTATTGGTTGCCCCCACGATATTCTATCCATACATATTCTCCTTGCCCAATTGAAATCTTGTAATCAAGTCTCATGTTATCTTGAGGCGCGATAATTATACTCGTTGCAGAACAATGGTCAGTTTGTTGCAACCAGTCAAAATTTAGAGTTTCAAAGTCTTCTAGCCCGATGGTTTCTAGGGTAGAGGACATTGGTAGAGATGGTGTTTTTCCATCATCATTCCAATTTCCACTAGCCATGATGTCCCAATCGCCAACTCCTTTCCAAATTGAGGTTTGTTGCCCATCAGATGGATATAAATCATATGCGCCCATTTGATGGAGCATTTCATGCATTGCAGTACCAAAACCGTCTGATTTAGAACCTAAACTTGCCATTGCGTAATGTGACACAGTCAAATCATTGCCTAAATCAATTGGATCTTCAAAGGTAGTAAAATGTGACCATATCCGGTTAGAGTTGCCACCACTTTCTTGACCTATTGTGGCATGTAGAATGAGTAGTCTATCAATTGTCCCATCATCATCCAAATCATATTTGCCCCAATCAATTGTCTGTTTGTTTGCTAATACCACTTCTTCCGCCAATAACATAGGAAGATGAGTTCCATCATTTGACGAATCCCTTTCTGCGCCATTATCTGAACCATACGCAGCAAGACCGCCAGCGGCTGTTACCATCACTTGATGCACATCGACATTAACGCTAACACTACCTCTTGATAATTGAGAAAAGTAGTTGTTAGCATGAGGTATCAGCATTGCTTCAGCATCATTTATTGCAGTTTCCTGATTGGTATTTCTACCATTAAAGTCAACAATCAATACTGGCCAGTTTTCATTTTCCTGTATAGGTAGAATTTTAGAATCTTCGGAACTTACAATTATAGAATTATTCTTCAACCACTCTTCGACTACTTCATCATTAGTAAAAGAAAAAATCGCTGCGGATAAGAGGAGAACGATTAGTGGGAACCCTAACCATTTGCCCTTCATGGTGATTAGCAAGATTCCTTTATCTATCAAATGTTGGTTATTATGATAAGTCATGCTGCTGATTTACATCAATAGTAACTTCTGGAAAAGTTTGTTTTAACGATTCAAATACAATTGGATTTTGACAGTTAAATATAATCAAACTATTTGGTTGAAAACGAGTAATTACTTTCAGCAAATCATCTTGCATTTGCTTGTCAGTACAAACATTAGAAAGGAGTAATATATTTTCTTCGTAATCACCGATTTGCTCAATATTGCAATTACATGATACCTTTAGTGTAGAAATAATTTGACCTTCATGGTTGTATTGTCTTTCCAATTTAACTCTATATTTTGCCTTCTTTGTCGTCCATGGACGTGATATTATCTCAATAATTAAAAGTGTACATAATGTAATTACGAGACCACTACTTGTCCTTTCATAGTATGATAATAATGACACTAACGATACGAATCCATATACTCTCAATCTCCACCAGTTTGCGTTACTTTCATCAAGATTACCCGTTATACCCGATGAAACCATCACCGATGTTGATACAATCACTAAAACTTGAATCCATAATATAACCGATGCAAAATACACCAATGATATAGCATCATATTTCACTACAAATCCATAGTTAATATGGATGTCATGGCCTGCTTGGTATAGTATGGGCAATAACTCAATTACAGAAATATAACTGAATATCAAAAACATTACAGGCGCTAAAAATAATACGTTTCTCAGTAATTTCTTCTCACTATTTGTTAATCCTGGTTTAGAAAAATTCCATATTTGTAAATTGACAAGTGGAATTATTGTTAAGAATCCGAGCAGACCAGATATAATCCATCTCAACTCTGACCACTTTTCAGGCTGATAAAGGTTCAAACATTCTTCCATACAGGGATCAAAAATGCCAATGAAATAACTTAGAACATCATCTATGTTGAGTAGCCATGGTATGGATGATAGGATCCATAGGAATAGCATTATACCAATTCTTGCAAATAACTCATTGCTATGAGTTGATATTCGGGCATTTGAGTCGGTACTCAAATGTAAATTCAGATAATCACCATCACACTAGGTCTGTGTATTGCTTTGGAGCTCTTGCTTGAACTATTGTACGATAAACTCCAAAGATTGCCCATAGCATTAGCATCCCTGTGAGTAGAATAATTCCCCATGCCTGTGATGAATCTAGAGACCAAGCAAACATTAGAATCGTGATTATTGATAAAATTCCTCTACGCACACCCTGTGGAACTGCAAGCACCATATCTAGGTGAGGTGGTCCGCCACCAAACTTTCGCTCATAGAATTCTCCTTGTACCACGGCTCCAATAATTATGATTGACAAAGTTGTCCAGTAAAACAAATTTCCGTTGGTAAAGAAGTCTTCTGCAATACCTTCTTGTCTTGCTGCCTCAATTGCTGCTGGATCTTCTTCTGCGACGAATAGAGAGTCATAATCTCCGACACTGATAGTCCTCAGTTGCAGATTTTCAGAATCATCCGTGAATGTAGAATCTGGTGAGCTAATAGAGAATGACAGAATATTCCATAAATCTCCTCCATCAAATTGTCCATTACCGTTTACTGCATTCCCAACCAGTTGGAATGATACACTTCCAATATCAGAATCTGGAGCAATCCAAGTTACTACCCAGTTGTTACCAGGCTCTGATTGGGATAAAGCACCAGACTCTTCAGGTACTGTTTGTGAACCAACACCAGGTTGCAATGTGCCTGAGTTGTAATCCCATAGTAAGAAACCGCCATCGTCATTTGATGCGTGTTGCAATGAGATTGTGAAATCGTAAGATTCTGATAGAGAGTAAGATCTTGGCACCCCTGATATTGAGACTACAACTTCAGTTGATGGAGCACCGTCACCATGACACGTGCAGCCAGTATCAATGACCATATCAGAGCCATTTTGCCACGGTGGACCGTTAGGATTTGCAATGACTGGTGCAATCAACAACAAACCCAAAACTGCGATAATTAGGCGGGGTTTCATTTTCATCACTGTCTCACCTAGTTTTTGGAAAAATTGCATACCTTTGAACATTACCTAATTTTATGGCAAAATGTATTAATCACGATTCTTTGATGGCATTGTTCAACTCTGTCATCATCTTCTTTCCATCACCAAACATCATCATTGTTTTATCCATGTAAAATAGATCGTTGTCAACTCCAGCATATCCTACTGATAATGAACGCTTGATTATGACTACAGTTCTTGCTTGGTCTGCATCGATTATTGGCATTCCTGCAAGCGGTCCTTCACCACTTCGCGCTGCAGGATTAGTTGTATCATTAGCGCCAATAACTAGTGCAACATCACAATCAGGGAATTCTGGATTGATTTCATCCATTTCAATCAATTGTTCATATGGCACGTTAGCCTCAGCCAATAATACATTCATGTGTCCTGGCATTCGACCAGCTACAGGGTGAATCGCATAGAAAACTTCGGTGTCATACTTCTCAGCAATTAAGTCAGCAAATTCCTTAACTTGGTGTTGACATTGTGATACAGCCATTCCATATCCTGGAACAATAATTACTTTCTGCGCTCCATCAATCATCATTGCAACTTCATCAGCATCAGAACCTACCTTTGTTCTAGTGAGTGATTCCTTTTCACCCGAGCCACCAAAAGACTTGAACAAAACATCGGGTAAGGTTCTGTTCATCGCTTTGCACATGATAAAAGTCAAGATTAGCCCTGAAGCACCAACCAGTGACCCTGCAACTATAAGTACAGAGTTGTTGATGATAAATCCGGTGAATGCTGCAGCGATACCTGATAGTGAATTAAGCAGTGATACTACTACAGGCATATCAGCCCCTCCAATCGGGAGAACCAGTAATATGCCAAGCAAAGAAGATACAGCAATCAAGCTGAAAATCACATTTTTATCTGTTGGATTATCAATTCCATAGTAAATTAATCCAAATGCGGCTATGATTAATAGGACTTTTACTCCATTAAGCCAACTTGGACCCCAGGTAGGAGCTTTTATCCACTTTCCAAAAATTTCAACTCCACCCTTTAGTTTGAGCATTGCCAATAGAGATCCAGTCAATGTCATCCATCCAACCAATGCTGACAATCCGGCAGCGACCATGGTCACTGTTAGTTGCAAGCCTGCGGGTAGATTTGCTCCTTCGATATATCTCCATGTTTCTGACAAAGCAACTAATGCAGAAGCAGCTCCACCAAAACCATTGAACAACGCTACTAACTCAGGCATTCCGGTCATTTCAACTTTTACAGCCATCCAATAACCGATAAGAGAACCTGTAACTAGCCCAGCGATAATCAGTGTCCATTCTGCATCTGCTTCAGCCAATTGCATATCGAGAATTGTTGTTACAACAGCGACTAACATCCCCATTGCACCCAATTGATTTCCCTTAGGGGCAGTTCTTGGATGACCAAGTTTCTTCAAACCAAAAATGAATAATGCGGCGGCGATTAGATATCCAACAGAAGTCCATTCACTGATTTCCATATCAGGCGCCTCCCTTTTTCTTTCCGGCAATCATATTCAACATTCTATTTGTGACTGCAAAGCCACCTACTACGTTGATCATAGCGAGCACAACTGCAACAAATGCCAAAATACCGGAAACAGCAGTATCCCCTCCATCATATGCAACATTTGCTCCAATCAATGCACCTACAATGCTGATTCCCGAAATAGCATTTGCTCCGCTCATTAGAGGTGTATGCAAAGTCGCTGGTACCTTTGTAATCAGTTCAAAACCTAAGAATATTGATAATACAAATAAAGTAATGCTGCCAATTAATAGTTCAGGTGTCATTCAATCGCCCCCATAAGTCTAGTTTGCTTTTCATGCATTTTTCCATTCATGCAAATCAATACCCCTCCCATTCCATTGACGTAAAAATCAGAATCTTCAGGCGCACCAAATAAGATATCATCATCGTCTGACAAGACAACGTTTCCGTCGTTAACTAATGAGGTAATGAAGGTTGTAAGATTGTTTGAGTACAGCATACTTGCAGTATTTGCTATAGTACCCGGCAGATTAGATGTACCAACAATAATTACACCATTATCGGTGGTAATTATCTCGCCAGGTTTAGTATCTTCACAATTACCACCAACATCTGCATTCATGTCAACAATCACCGCACCAGATTTAAATTCACTGACTGCACTAGTTGGAACAGTTATTGGAGCTGGCCTTCCAAAGATTCTTGCCGTAGTAATTACGATGTCTGCATCTTTAGCAACTCCACAAACGGTATCATTTACTTTTTGAATAAATTCTGGTGTTAACGGTTTGGCATACCCAGATTCATCCTCGAAATCATCCATTCCATCAACTTCGATGAATCTTCCACCAACAGATTCAATTTGTTCAGCAGCAGATTTTCTAACATCTGATGCATAGACAACAGCACCTAATCTCTTAGCTGTTGCAATCGCTTGTAGTCCTGCAACACCACTTCCCATAACTACTACTTTCGCTGGCCTGACCGTTCCTGCTGATGTAGTCATCATGGGGATGCCTTTTGGGACATTTGCAGCACCTAGTAGAACTGCCTTGTAGCCAGCAAGATTATCTTGACTTGAATTGACATCCATAGATTGTGCTCTTGAAAGTCTCCTTGGAATCATATCCATTGACATTAGTGTTATGTTTGCTGTTAAACATTCTTTGACGTAGTTCGGGTTTCTAAAAGGATCTGCCACACAAGCCAAATTAGTATTTTCAGAAATTCCGTCTACTCCTGGAAAGTTAATACATATGACATTCTCACAGTTTAGTACTTCATTCCGAGATACAATTTTGGCACCTGCGCTTTCGTAATCATCATCTAGGTAGTTTGCCGAAATTCCGGCACCCTTTTCGACCAATACTTCAAATCCAGCCTTAATCAGTTTTTTAAGGCTTGAAGGTACGATTGCTACTCTCGTTTCATTATCTGGTTCTTTTGGCACACCTAGTCTCATTTTGTCCACCGACCCGAGTTAAACAATCTGGGTCATTATGAGCCAAACAGAGGAGGCTTTTAGATAAGACGCTTGAAATCATAATTTGGGAAAATTAAAATCCAACCATCTAACTTATTTTACGTCTATTGTTGGCACGTTATGAAGGGTGAATGAAATGTCACAATCTAGGAAAAAAATTGCTGTTATTGGCGCTGGTAATGTTGGAGCAACATGTGCTTTTGTTCTAGCACAAAAAAAGTTAGGAGACATTGTATTGCTTGACATATATGAAGGGTTTGCTAAAGGGAAAGCGCTTGATATGTCTCAAAATGGACAAGTACTAAATTATGATGGTAATCTTTCTGGAACATCAAATTACGAAGACATCGCAGGTGCTGATGTTGTTGTTGTCACTTCAGGTTTTCCTCGACAACCAGGAATGACACGTGAAGATTTAATCGCTAAAAATGCTAGTATTGTTAAGCAAGTAGGAGAAGGTATTAGGGCGCATGCACCAGATTCAGTAATCATCATGGTCACCAATCCACTTGATTTGATGACATATCATATGCAGAAAGTTACTGGATTCCCTGCTCACAGAGTTTGTGGCCAAGCAGGTGTCTTAGATAGTGCAAGAATGACCCATTTTGTAGCTGATGCTGTAGGATGTTCCGAAGAGGATGTTCAAGCCATGGTTCTTGGCGGCCATGGCGACACAATGGTTCCTTTACCACGGTTTACTACGGTTGGTGGAATTGCGATCACACATCTCTTAGATGAAGATACAATCGATTCGATCTGTAAGAGAACAGCCTCTGGCGGTGGGGAGATTGTCAAACTACTAGAAAGAGGTTCAGCGTTTTATGCACCTGGTTCAGCAGCAGCAGTTATGGCAGAAGCCGTATTGAATGATCGCAAGAGATTAATTCCTGCATCTGCTTACCTAACCGGTCAATATGGACTAGATGATGTGTATATTGGTGTTCCAGTAATATTAGGTTCAAACGGAATTGAGAGAATTATCGAACTCGAACTTAGTGGCGAGGAATTGACGAGTTTACAAGAATCAGGAAATTTCTACAAATCTCAATTAACTGACATATTAGGCTACTAGAGTTTTTCGAGGTAGAGAGATTTACTACTCCCTATTGTAGACGGCTTTGTTAGTTCAGTATCATAGTTATCTTGACTAATTAATCGATAGATACCTTTGCCTCTTGTCCTCATTCTTGTTAGAATCTCCTGCCCAGTATAGCAGCCCTTATTGTCGTGGACTTGATAACCAAGCCCACACTGATAGGGGTTTACTGAACTAGTTATTTCGAAACTATACCATGGCACTAGATTGTTAACACGCCAATCAGTAAAGGATTTACTGTCACCATCACATGGTTTACGATCCAATTTCACTGAATATAGTTCGATACAATACATATTGTTGATTTTGATTGTTGTAGTTTCACCGACTGTACTCACGTTATCTGGTAAATTGCTTTCATTGTATACAATATCAATATAATTCAATTCACTAATGTCATTTATCGACACATCTTGTGATAATATTTTATTGTTCAAATATTCCATCATTTGCTCAAAATCATCAGAAATAGTTACTGATACTAACATTTGATTTAATTCAAAAAGATGTAATTGAGCAAGAATTTTTGCTTTGTTATTAAGTACTAATGTGTCGATGACTTCATTGCTTTGGAATTCAATTTTGTTTGTCGATAGTCCATCGATGAATTTTTTTGCATCAATTCCAAGAAAAATGAGTGCTCGTGCCTCATCAAAAGCCAATCTCGGCACTTAATCACCTAAGCAAATGATTCTCCACAACCACATGAAGACTCAGCATTTGGGTTTTTGATCTTGAATCCGCCGCCCATTAATCGATCTTCATAATCTATTTCGATTCCATTGAGTAAGTGACTTGATGAAGTAGGTACAAGTATTCTAAATCCGGAGATAGATAACTCTTGACAATCTATTTCTGTATCCTCAACTATTTGTAAATCATACATATATCCTGAACAACCCCCTGATAAGACTCCGACTAAAAGTGCCATACTTTTGTCATCTCCGAAAGCCTGGTCAAGCATTGAATGAGCGTTTTGTGTTATGGTAAGTTCTACATTTACAACTTCAGGAGCCTGTATTATTACTGGGCTAGCGCTCTCACACGTTCCACAATCCATGATGAGGCCAAGAGGTTCATATCTATGAATCTGTGCATTAAATGGTACTTAATCAATCAACTATTGAGATTTCATAACAACATGATTTATCATCTTCAACACATTGTCTTTTGCATGATTTGATACCCTTATTGTATCGCTCTTTCACTACTCCTGCGATAACACTCTCATCCATGTTGCAGAAAAATAGAGATTTATCGGGTTGTCCTTCACATGCGTTACCATCACTAACAGTGATTATGCTTGGTGGGAGTTTGTCAAAATCTATTTGACCCATGCCCAAATCCAACCATTCTGATTTTATATTATTCCAGAACACCTCATCATCGGTTATGTTTTGAAGTTTAACAGCTAACTCTTGACCAATTCTGAAACCAACATCTTGAAACAATTGGTTGGTATTAATTCCAAGAGCGGTTAATGTATTTGATTGTGGTATAGATTGGTTGTTTATTATTTCACCATCTTTAGTCAATACTGCGTTTGTATTACCATTCATGCCCATCTTCATCGATTGCTTGAATTTCTCATAGAATGAACCATCACCAAGTGTTAATCTAAGTGGCTCTGTCATCAATCCATCGACCATCTTAGCCTTTGCAGTAAGGTAAGAAGTAGCAGAATTCCATTGAGTTTTTAATAGTTCAGACTGGGCAGTTAGTAGCATTTCAGATTCCATAAGGATTGCAGTATCATCTTTACCTCTTCCTGTTGGAGACTCTTCGGTTTGAACAAATTGTATCCCAACTTCATTGTCGACAAAAACACCACACAGGTTAAAATCTGAATGGTGTCTAATTTCTAAACGTGAGTCCAATTGGTCATAAAATCTGATGGTTTTCTCATCAATACAAACCACTAATTTTACGTCTACATTGCGATTTAGAGCATCATTTATCGAATCCATACATCCCGAGCGAAGGATGTGCAATATCCCCCATCTGCCCAATAACAACCATATCCGTTCCTCAGCCTCTGAAACTATTGACTCTATAGTTGCATGAATTGTGTGACGATCTTTTAACACAGAGAATGAATCTTCATCTTGAATGGAAGATGTAGAAATTATGGCGAGATTTGAGGATGATGTCAACTCCTCTAAATTTTCATTAATTCTTCTCAAATCCATTTCTTTAGTCCTGATAATTTGTTTGAATACTTCATTAATTGTCATGCCAAAAAATCTAATCGGTTTATCAAGTGTGGCTTTTACTAGACCCCTTTCTTGAAGTTTTTTTAATGAATTATAAGCATCCATTCTTGACAGGCCTAATCTTTTCCCAATCTCACTTGCTTTGGCTGGCGGTTGAGATGCCATGTCAATAATTATCAGGGCGTACTTTTCTTCTAACCCTGTTTCTACTAACTTTTCGACTAAATCATTATTTCTAGCCAATCAATCACCTATTTTTCTTCTTTTGCTCTTTGATTAGGATATTGCACCTTCGAATTTGGTCTTTTGTTCGCTTTATTTCATCCTTTGAAAGTCCTCTTGGAATTGCTTGTTCAAAACATTTGACCGAATCTTGATATCTTTCCATCTCAGCATAAGCAGTACCCATATTATACAATGTCTTACCTCTAACTTCTTCAGGTTTTATCAGCATAGCTTGATGGTAAGATTCGACACATGCTGGATAGTTTTCAAGATAGTAAAAAGCGTTACCTCTTCCATTTAGTATGCGAATCACCATCTCATCATCATTAGCGAATGATGGTAATGCTCGATCAAAACAAGATAATGCCTCAGCATATTTCCCTGCTTCTATTAATGCAACTCCCTGATTATACCATGAGATGTCTTGGTTAGCTACTGAATTTGAGGTAGGGTTACGGAATTCTTCTTGAACAAGTGAATTGTTTTGCACTTCTAATGCTGCCTTAGCTAAATCTACCTGTGGGTTGGGCATTGGTTCTGGGGCAGTTTCTTCAGGTTGTGGTCTTGCAAGTAGTTGATTTGCCGACATCATTTGCTCTTGGCTCACTTGGTCAACCACCTCTTGTTTTGGCTCTGAATTGATTTGAGTGGCTGATGAGTATTCTGATTGAGATGAATCATTTTTTTCCAAATCTGTTGACCTCATATCGGATTTAGCATTACTATCTTCAATTTCTTTTGCCTTAATACTACATTTTTCAGCAGTATTTGTGTCACCAGCTGCGTACAATGCTTTTGACAAACCTCTCCATGTTTCGGGGTTATTCCTATTGATTTGTATTAACCCCTTCCAAATTTTTACAGATTCCATGTGGTTATTTGCCATTGTGTGTGCTCTTGCATGTAGTTCTGTTTCACCGCTACCAATCAAACTCAATGCAGTTTCAGCCATTTCCGGACCTGCTGGCAAGGTTGGTGGTAAACCGGATTGAGACTCTAGAACTCTTGATTCTCCTTCTGCCAGTTCGATTAATGTGGTAGCAAGTTCCATTTTTACAGGGCTATCTGGATTTGAAGCAACTATAATTGTAGCTGCTGACAAATATGCTTGAGGATCTTTTAGTTCCATCGCTAATGGGGCCCATTTTTCTGCTGCTTTGACGTATGATGGATCTTCTCTTAATGCATTAGAATAGCACGTAGATGCCTCACTTAGCATACCTTTTCTTTGCTTCAAAGAACCTAGATTGTACCACCCTTTCGGGTTGGATGGGTCTAATTTTTGTGCGTGTTCGATTGCTGAAATAGCATGATCTTCTAAATCTAATCTAGCCATTGCACCTCCAGCTATCAACCATGACTGTGAATGTTTGGACGCTTCCTTTTTCAAGTGCGGTTTAAGAAGGGCTAGAGCACCCTTTGGGTCGCCTGAATGAATCATGTTCTTCGCTTCTTCAGCCATGGAATCTAAGTCCATAACATTCTCAATTTCTGGCTCGATTGGAACTACTGGCAAGTCAGGTATTGCTTGTACAACAGGTTGTGTAACCTCTATTCTATCTTGAATTTCCTCAGTCGCCATAACCATTTCTGCTGCAGACCTTAATTCATCAATATCCAATTGTTGGTTTTCATCAAAATCATGATGTACAGCCTCATCAAGTATAGCTTGTACATCAGTTAATCCCGTCTCTTCAACAATTTTCTCTACATCTTGTTGGTCAAATTGTTCGATTTGTTCAACTTGTTGCATTGATTCCAGTGGTTTGGAAGATGCACTACCCTTACACCTGTTCTTGACTTCAACTATAGATGGATGACCTGGGTAAAATTCCAAGGCCTTAAGTGCCATATTATAAGCACCCATTTCATCTCCTATACGCTCTAGCAATATGCACAAATTAGCCGTTGCTGGTGCATGATTGGGGTTTACATCCAAGCATATTTGAAATGCTTGTCTAGCGCCTCTCGCATCTTGCTGAGCTTCTAGTAAAACACCTCGATTAAACCAAGCCATATCTGATGATGGGTCAATCGAAATCGCTTTATTGAAGGCTGCAAGTGCTGATTTAGAATCGCCACCTCTTGAAGCCTCTTCACCAGTTATCAACAATGATTCAACTTGTTCACCGACACTATCCTTGTCGTCTGCATGTTCGTTGTCGGTGTGTGTATCCATGAGGCTCACCTTGCTGGCAGTACAATCTAATCATAAGGGTTACTTATCTATGTATGTTCAAACACTTACATTCAATAACCTTGAATACTTCGGTTAAATATGACTAATTATTCAATCAAGGTATTAGGTCTCAGTGGCGAGTATAGGCCTACTTCTAAATGTGGAATGCTAGTAAACCATGGACTAAAAATTGCAGAATCACTCGGTGCCGAGGTTCATTTTTGGGATTTAGATGTGAAGCCACTACCTATAGTTGGCGAGGAAGGGTGTTGGGAAAATGCTAATGTCAAAGAATTCCAAGAACTTGCTACTGAATGTGATGCTTTTTTGTTATCATCTCCTGAGTACCATGGGACTATGTCTGGAGCTATGAAGAATACATTGGATTGGTTGTATAGCAAACATGTCAAGGGTAAAGTATTCGGGCTCATGTCCACTCTTGGCGGTGCTCAAAACTCAAACACACTAAACCACATGAGAATTTCATTACGCTGGTTACATGCATGGCCAGTACCAGAGCAACTTGCCATTGGCAAGGTCAAAGAAGCATTTGACGATGATGGTAATCTTGTTAATGATGACACTAAAGAAAGGTTAGAAAATTTAGTTAAATCAGTTCTTGAAACATCCAAAAAACTCTCTCAGTAGGTGTGACTTTTGTCAAAACCGCGCTTTGAGGATCAATTTGGCGGCTCGTACATTTTAATTGAGCCGGGTCAATTCACTATGGGTGATGTTGTGGGAGACGGCCTTGCACGTGAATTACCTGCTCATTCAGTAGAGATTGAATCTCCATTTTTTATCGGACAAAGGCTAGTAACTCAAATTCATTGGGAGGCCGTAATGGGTCATAATCCATCTAAATTCCAAGATGGATGGAGTTCAGGATTAAGGCCAGTGG
>MDSV01232140.1_pt1 | contig 17604 bp, 13 predicted proteins | sample 810851 | NCBI WGS metagenome assembly MDSV01 (sample SAMN05326640, study PRJNA326480) | marine metagenome | isolation source: seawater | place: Atlantic Ocean: North East | collected 2012 | reverse complement strand
AGAACAAGGACCACATCTTCCTGCATCTCGACCATCTCGATCCGGCTGTGCTGCATGAGCGACTTCCGGGCATTTCCGAGAGCGCCAAGATTTTCGCCGGCGTCGATGTCACCCGCGAGCCGATCCCGGTTCTGCCGACGGTCCACTACAATATGGGCGGCATTCCGACGAACTATTTCGGCGAGGTGCTGAACGCCGATGGCGACAATCCCGAGCGTCTCGCGCCCGGCCTGATGGCCGTCGGCGAGGCCGGTTGCGCCTCGGTTCACGGCGCCAACCGTCTCGGCTCCAACTCGCTGATCGATCTCGTGGTCTTCGGCCGCGCCGCGGCAATCCGCGCCGGCCAGGTGATCGATCGCGAGGCGTCGATCCCGGCCCTCAATATCGAGGCCTGCGACAGGATCATGGAGCGCTTCGACAAGACGCGCCATGCGTCCGGCTCGCAGCCGACGGCGGTGCTGCGCGACAAGATGCAGCGCGCCATGCAGGAAGAGGCTGCCGTGTTCCGCACCCAGGAAACGCTGGAGGAAGGCTGCCGACGGATTTCGGAAATCTGGAAGGAACTGCCGGACGTCAAGGTCACCGACCGCTCGATGATCTGGAATTCGGATCTGGTCGAGACGCTGGAACTGCAGAACCTGATGGCCTGCGCGATCACCACCGTCTACGGCGCCGAGGCCCGCAAGGAAAGCCGTGGCGCGCACGCCCGCGAGGACTATGCCGACGGCCCGTTCTCCGGCCGCGACGACGAGAACTGGCGCAAGCACACGCTCGCCTGGGTCAATGAAGCGGGCGACGTCAAGCTCGACTACCGCCCGGTCCACACCGACCTTATCGCCGACGGCATCGACCTCAAGAAGATCGCCCCCAAGGCGCGCGTCTACTGATCGAGAGGACAAGGAAATGGTTGAATTCACGCTTCCCAAGAACTCGAAGATCAAGACCGGCAAGACCTGGCCGAAGCCGGAGGGCGCTTCCAATCTTCGCGAGTTCAAGATCTACCGCTGGAACCCGGATACCGGCGAGAACCCGTCAATCGACACTTATTTCATCGATCTCGATGATTGCGGGCCGATGGTTCTCGATGCGCTCTTGTACATCAAGAACAATATCGACCCGACGCTGACGCTGCGCCGCTCCTGTCGCGAAGGCATTTGCGGTTCGTGCGCGATGAATATCGATGGCACCAACACGCTCGCCTGCACCAAGGGCATGGACGACATCAAGGGCGCGGTGAAGATCTACCCGCTGCCACATATGCCGGTGGTCAAGGATCTGGTGCCGGACCTCAACAATTTCTACGCCCAGCACCGTTCGATCGAGCCCTGGCTGAAGACGGTTTCCCCGCCGCCGGCGAAGGAGTGGAAGCAGAGCCATGAGGACCGCGTCAAGCTCGACGGGCTTTATGAATGCATCCTGTGCGCCTGCTGCTCTACCTCCTGTCCCTCCTACTGGTGGAATGGCGACCGCTATCTCGGCCCGGCCGTGCTGCTGCAGGCCTATCGCTGGCTGATCGACTCCAGAGACGAGGCGACCGGCGAGCGGCTTGACGATCTGGAAGATCCCTTCCGGCTCTATCGCTGCCACACGATCATGAACTGCACCCAGGCCTGTCCGAAGGGGCTGAACCCCGCCAAGGCGATCGCCGGCATCAAGAAGATGATGGTCGAGCGTTCGGTTTGATCGTTCTTTCCGGCGCTACGGTTTCTTACGCCGCTTACGCAATCGTGAAGCCGGTTGAGGCCCCGGCGTGGTTGCGCTTTCGGGTGAATGTGGTGTAGCCCTTGCTGGATTGGACTTGCGCACGATATGATTGCCGGCAGGTCCGGTCGTCTCCTCGCCTTGTTGGCGTGGCGGGCAGGCAGGTACTTTGAAGCTGTGCAGCGGGGCCGCGCCCCATTGCGCCAGAGGAGCAGGAGTTCGGGTTGATGGTTCACAAGGTTTTGGTGGTCGCGGCAGTGACCGGGGTTCTCGCCCTCAGTGCATGTCAGCGGACGACCTATGATTATTCGCCGCCGGCGCCCCCGCCGCCGCAGCCGCTGACCCCGGCGCCTGCCGGACAGGTGCAGAGCGGCTCGCTGCCGCCGCCCGCGGGTGCTTCGGCCTATCCGACCGGCACTTACGGCGCCGCGCAGCCGGGCATGACCGATACGGCGACCGGGCAGTATCCGGTAGCCCCGGGTGCCCCGACCGAGACGGCGGGCGGCATGGGCAATGTCGCGGCTCCCGCCGGCGCGGTTGCTGTTTCCAACGCGGCGCTGGTTGGAAGCTGGAAGGTCAATGAGGGCGGCGTTTCCTGCGACATGTTCCTGACGCTCACCAATCTCGGCGAAGGCCTGCGCGGCGGCACGCGCGGCTGCACCGGCGGGCTTTCCACCATGAAGTCCTGGGGCATCAACGGCGACCAGGTCGTGCTGAACGATGCCAATGGCTATGCCATTGCAAGGCTTTACAAGACCGCCGACAATCGCATTGAAGGCACCAGCAGCTCCGGCCAGCAGGTTGTGCTGAGCCGCTGATAAAAGGGCCCGGACGGGCCCTTTTTTCTGCCTTACCTGGCGGGCCCGCCTGGCTGAGCCCGCCGCAGATTCCCAAAAACCGGAAATATTGATGGCTGCGACCGTGACCGAGCGCCTGCAGGCGCTGACTGACGACAAGACACTGAGCCCGGATGAAGCGCAGCGCGCCGTGGCGGCCGAACTCGACACGGTGCTGGAGGGGCTGAAGGCAGCGCCGTCGCGGCGGAAGGGCAAGCTGCTGTCGCGGCTGTTCAACGGCGGCAAGAGCGGCGGGCCGCTGACGCGCGGGCTCTATATTCATGGCAGCGTCGGGCGCGGCAAGACCATGCTGATGGACATGTTCTTCGAGCTTGCGCCGATCGCGGACAAGCGCCGCGCCCATTTCTTCGCCTTCATGGCCGATGTGCAGGACAGGCTGAACGCCTATCGCCGCAAGCTCAAGGCCGGCGAGGTGAAGGAGGCCGACCCGATCGGCCCGGTGGCCGACGAGATCATCGCCGAAAACCGGCTTCTGTGCTTCGATGAGTTCACCGTCACCGATATCGCCGACGCGATGATCCTGTCGCGGCTGTTTTCCGCGCTGTTCGAGCGCGGCTGCGTGCTGGTCGCGACCTCCAATGTGGCGCCGGACGACCTTTACAGGGACGGTCTCAATCGTGGCCTGTTCCTGCCGTTCATCGATGTGCTTAAAGAGAATGTCACGGTAACGACACTCGATTCTGCTACCGACTACCGCATGGAGAAGTTCGAGGGCCGTCCGGTCTACCTGACCCCGCTTGACGAGAAGACGGCGGCGCGAATGGACGAGAACTGGAAGCTGCTGACCGGCAGCAGGGAGGGGGAGGCCGAGGAGATCGAAATGCGCGGCCGCGTGCTGCATGTGCCAAGGGCCTGTGGCGAGGTTGCCCGGTTTAGCTTCGATGACCTCTGCAAGAAGCCGCTCGGGGCCACGGACTATATGGCGATCGCCAGGCGATACCGCACCGTGTTCATCGATGGGGTGCCGGTGCTCGGCAGCGATAGCCGCAATGAAATCAAGCGCTTCATCATGCTGATCGATACGCTTTACGACCAGACGATCCGTACGGTGATCTCGGCGGCGGCCATGCCAGAGGATCTGCTCCCCGAGCGCAAGGGCCGCGAGGGCTTTGAGTTCGACCGCACCGCGTCGCGGCTTTTCGAGATGCGCAGCACGGATTACCTTGCAGCGCACAAGAAAAAATGGGCCGAAAATGCGGCGGAATGACGATCACGTCTTTTTGAATTCTTACCTTTACGTCAATTAAAATATATATAACCGATTGAAAATATTAGCGTCCGAAAAACCGGTTGAAAATCGCCCGGATAGGGGCTATCCCAACGTGCGACATGGGCAGGCTTTGCGGCGTGCTCGGAAATGGATTTTTCAGAGGATATAATTCATGGCGCGCAATAAAATCGCATTGATCGGTTCGGGCATGATCGGGGGCACGCTCGCGCATCTCGCCGGGCTCAAGGAACTGGGCGACGTCGTCCTGTTCGATATCGCGGACGGCCTGCCGCAGGGCAAGGCGCTCGACATCGCCGAATCCTCGCCGGTCGACGGCTTCGACGCCAAGCTTACCGGCGCATCCGATTATTCCGCCATCGCCGGCGCCGATGTCTGCATCGTCACTGCCGGCGTGCCGCGCAAGCCCGGCATGAGCCGCGACGATCTGCTCGGCATCAACCTCAAGGTCATGGAAGCCGTCGGCGCGGGCATCGCGCAGCACGCTCCGAACGCCTTCGTCATCTGCATCACCAACCCGCTGGACGCCATGGTCTGGGCGCTGCAGAAATTCTCCGGCCTTCCGGCCAACAAGGTCGTCGGCATGGCCGGCGTGCTGGACTCGGCCCGTTTCCGCTACTTCCTCGCCGAGGAGTTCAACGTTTCGGTTGAAGACGTCACCGCCTTCGTTCTCGGCGGCCACGGCGATACCATGGTTCCGGTCGCGCAGTATTCGACGGTTGCCGGCATTCCGCTGCCCGACCTCATCAAGATGGGCTGGACCACCCAGGAAAAGCTCGACGCGATCATCACCCGCACCCGTGGTGGTGGCGGCGAGATCGTGGCGCTCTTGAAGAACGGCTCGGCCTATTACGCGCCTGCCGCTTCCGCGATCGCGATGGCCGAAAGCTACCTCAAGGACAAGAAGCGCGTCATGCCTGCGGCCGCCCACCTGACCGGCCAGTACGGCGTTGACGGCATGTATGTCGGCGTTCCGATCGTTATCGGCGAGGGCGGTGTCGAGCGCATCGTCGAAATTCCGCTGGAAGGCGAGGACAAGGCCGGCTTTGACAAGTCGGTGGACGCCGTGAAGGGCCTTTGCGATGCCTGCAAGGAAATCGCGCCCTCTCTGAAATAAGCCGCTTTCTCTAAAAGGACGGATATCGAATGAATATTCATGAATACCAGGCCAAGGCTCTGCTCAAGAGCTACGGCGCGCCGGTGGCCGATGGCGTCGCCATCCTGACCAAGGATGAAGTCGACGCCGCGGTGGCGAAGCTTCCGGGCCCGCTTTACGTGGTCAAGAGCCAGATCCATGCCGGCGGCCGCGGCAAGGGCAAGTTCAAGGAACTCGGCCCCGATGCCAAGGGCGGTGTGCGCCTTGCGAAGTCTGCTGATGAAGTGAAGGCGTTTGTGGACGAAATGCTCGGCAACACGCTGGTGACCAAGCAGACCGGCCCGGCCGGCAAGCAGGTCAACCGCCTCTATATCGAGGATGGCGCCGATATCGACCGCGAGCTTTATTGCTCGTTGCTGGTCGACCGCACGGTCGGCCGTGTGGCCTTCGTGGTTTCGACCGAAGGCGGCATGGATATCGAGACCGTTGCCGAGGAAACTCCGGAAAAGATCGTGACCGTCGCCATCGACCCCGATACGGGCGTGACGGCCTCCGACGTCAAGTCGCTCTGCGAAGCGCTGAAGCTTGAGGGCGATGCCGCCAAGGACGCCGAGCGTCTGTTCCCGATCCTCTACAAGGCCTTTGTCGAGAAGGACATGAGCCTCTTGGAGATCAACCCGTTGATCGTCATGGAAAACGGCCGTCTGCGCGTCCTCGACGCCAAGTGCTCCTTCGATGGCAACGCGCTGTTCCGCCACGACGATGTCCGCGCCCTGCGCGACACCACGGAAGAGGACGCCAAGGAAATCGAGGCCTCCAAGTATGACCTCGCCTATGTCGCGCTCGACGGCAATATCGGTTGCATGGTCAATGGCGCAGGCCTTGCCATGGCGACCATGGACATCATCAAGCTCTACGGCGCCGAACCCGCGAACTTCCTCGATGTCGGCGGCGGCGCTTCCAAGGAAAAGGTCACGGCGGCGTTCAAGATCATCACCGCCGATCCGGCCGTGAAGGGCATTCTGGTCAACATCTTCGGCGGCATCATGCGCTGCGACGTCATCGCCGAAGGCGTGATTGCCGCGGTCAAGGAAGTCGGTCTCAAGGTGCCGCTGGTCGTCCGTCTCGAAGGCACCAATGTCGAACTCGGCAAGAAGATCATCAACGAGAGTGGCCTCAACGTCATCTCCGCCGATGATCTCGACGACGCGGCCCAGAAAATCGTTTCGGCCGTTAAGGAGGCCTGAGTAACCATGTCCATTCTGGTCAATAAAGACACCAAGGTTCTGGTTCAGGGCCTCACCGGCAAGACCGGTACGTTTCACACCGAGCAGGCGCTCGCCTATTACGGCACCAAGATGGTCGGCGGTATCCACCCGAAGAAGGGTGGCGAGCAGTGGAGTTCGGGCGTTGACGGTACGTCGCTGCCGATCTTCTCCTCCGTTGCCGAAGGCAAGGAAAAGACCGGCGCCGATGCGTCCGTGATCTACGTCCCGCCGGCAGGCGCTGGTGCAGCCATTCTGGAAGCGATCGAGGCTGAAATTCCGCTGATCGTCTGCATCACGGAAGGCATTCCGGTGGCCGACATGGTCAAGGTCAAGGCGAAGCTCGACAAGTCGAAGTCGCGCCTGATCGGTCCGAACTGCCCCGGCGTTCTGACGCCGGAAGAATGCAAGATCGGCATTATGCCGGGCTCGATCTTCAAGAAGGGCTCCGTCGGCGTGCTGTCGCGCTCCGGCACGCTCACCTATGAAGCCGTGTTCCAGACCACCAATGAAGGCCTCGGCCAGACCACGGCCGTCGGCATTGGCGGCGACCCGGTCAAGGGCACCGAGTTCATCGACATGCTGGAAATGTTCCTGGCCGACGACGCCACCCAGTCGATCATCATGATCGGCGAAATCGGCGGTTCGGCCGAGGAAGAGGCTGCCCAGTTCCTGAAGGACGAGGCCAAGAAGGGCCGCAAGAAGCCGATGGTCGGCTTCATCGCGGGCCGTACCGCCCCTCCCGGCCGCACCATGGGCCATGCCGGCGCTGTGATTTCCGGCGGCAAGGGCGGCGCGGAAGACAAGATCGAGGCGATGGAATCGGCCGGCATCACCGTGTCGCCGTCTCCGGCCCGCCTCGGCAAGACGCTGGTCGAAGTCCTGAAGGGCTGATCCAGTTGAGAAAGATGTCGTGGCGACCGGCGGGTCGCCACGAAAATACCGTTTTCCTCGTGATGTCACGGCGGCTCGACGGAATTTCAGAGGGTGGACCGGCGTGAGGCCGGTTTCACCGTTTCAAGCGGGAGGCGGACGAATTCGTCCGCGCGTGCACATGTCCAGGCAAGAAGCCAACGAACAATTTCTCCTGACCTCGTTTCTCGATGGGGCGAATGCCACCTATATCGAGCATCTCTACGCGGCCTATGAGGATGATCCGAATTCGGTTTCGCAAGAGTGGCGCGATTTCTTCAAGGCGCTCGGCGATGATCCGGACGCGGTGAGGAAGGCGGCCGAGGGCGCGTCCTGGAAAAAGGACAACTGGCCGGTCAAGCCCGCCGACGAGCTGACCGCCGCCCTTGACGGCAATTGGGGCGATGTCGAACGGGTCGTGGAGAAGAAGCTCACCGCCAAGGCGGCGGCCGAAGGGTCCGCCCTTTCCGGCGAGGAAGTGCTGCGCGCCACCCGCGATTCCGTGCGCGCGCTGATGATGATCCGCGCCTTCCGCATGCGTGGCCATCTGCACGCCAAGCTTGACCCGCTCGGTCTCGCCGGCATGGCGGACGACGATTACAACGAATTGTCGCCCCAGGCCTACGGCTTCACCGAGGCCGATTTCGACCGCCCGATCTTCATCGACAATGTTCTGGGACTGGAATACGCCACAATCCCGCAGATGGTCGATATCCTGACCCGCACCTATTGCTCGACGCTCGGCGTCGAATTCATGCACATCTCCAATCCGGAGGAAAAGGCATGGATTCAGGAGCGGATCGAAGGTCCTGAAAAGAGCATCACCTTCACCGAGAACGGCAAGAAGGCGATCCTGCAGAAGCTGGTCGAGGCCGAGGGCTTCGAGAAGTTTCTGGACGTCAAGTACAAGGGCACCAAGCGTTTCGGCCTTGATGGCGGTGAATCGCTGATCCCGGCGATGGAGCAGATCATCAAGCGCGGCGGTTCGCTGGGCCTGAAGGAGATCGTGCTCGGCATGCCGCATCGCGGCCGCCTCAACGTGCTCTCGCAGGTGATGGCCAAGACCCATCGCGCGATCTTCCACGAGTTCAAGGGCGGTTCGTTCAAGCCCGACGACGTCGAGGGTTCGGGCGACGTGAAGTACCATCTCGGCGCGTCCTCCGACCGCGAGTTCGACGGCAACAATGTCCACCTGTCGCTGACGGCAAATCCCTCGCATCTGGAAATTGTCGATCCGGTGGTGATGGGCAAGGCCCGCGCAAAGCAGGATATTCTCGCCACCCAGCGCGAGGGCGAGATCGTTCCGCTTTCGGAGCGCGCCAAGGTGATGCCGCTCTTGCTGCACGGCGATGCCGCCTTTGCCGGCCAGGGCGTGGTGGCCGAGGTTCTGGGTCTTTCGGGCCTGCGCGGCCATCGCGTTGCCGGCACGGTGCATTTCATCGTCAACAACCAGATCGGCTTCACCACCAACCCGGCCTTCTCGCGCTCCTCGCCCTATCCGTCGGATGTGGCGAAGATGATCGAGGCGCCGATCTTCCACGTCAATGGCGACGATCCGGAAGCCGTGGTCTATGCCGCCAAGATCGCGACCGAGTTCCGGATGAAGTTCCACAAGCCGGTCGTCATCGACATGTTCTGCTATCGCCGCTTCGGCCATAACGAGGGCGACGAGCCGTCCTTCACCCAGCCGAAGATGTACAAGGCGATCCGCGGTCACCAGACCGTGACCCAGCTTTACGCCGAGCGGCTGATCAAGGAAGGCCTGATCACCAAGGACGAGTTCGAGCAGATGCTTTCCGACTGGAAGGACTTCCTCGAACAGGAATTCGAGGCCGGCTCCTCCTACAAGCCGAACAAGGCCGACTGGCTGGACGGTGAGTGGTCGGGCCTGCGCGCCGCCGACAATGCCGACGAACTGCGTCGCGGCAAGACCTCGGTTCCGATGAAGACGCTGAAGGAAATCGGCAAGAAGCTGACCGAGGTTCCGGAAGGCTTCAACGTGCACCGCACCGTGCAGCGCTTCCTCGACAACCGCGCCAAGATGATCGAGACCGGCGAGGGGATCGACTGGGCCATGGGCGAGGCGCTGGCCTTCGGCGCGCTCTGCCACGAGGGCTTCAAGGTTCGTCTGTCGGGTCAGGATGTCGAGCGCGGCACCTTCTCGCAGCGCCATTCTGTGCTCTACGATCAGGAAACCGAGGAGCGCTATATCCCGCTCCAGCATATCCATCAGGCGCAGGGCCGCTACGAAGTCGTCAACTCGATGCTTTCGGAAGAAGCCGTCCTCGGCTTCGAATACGGCTATTCGCTGGCCCGCCCGAACGCGCTGACGCTCTGGGAAGCCCAGTTCGGCGATTTCGCCAATGGCGCGCAGGTGATCTTCGACCAGTTCATCTCGTCGGGCGAGCGCAAATGGCTGCGCATGTCCGGTCTCGTCTGCCTTCTGCCGCACGGCTATGAGGGGCAGGGCCCGGAGCACTCCTCCGCCCGTCTGGAGCGCTGGCTGCAGATGTGCGCCGAGGACAACATGCAGGTTGCCAACTGCACCACGCCGGCGAACTATTTCCACATCCTGCGCCGCCAGTTGAAGCGCGACTTCCGCAAGCCGCTGATCCTGATGACACCGAAGTCGCTGCTGCGCCACAAGCGGGCAACTTCGACGCTGTCGGAAATGGCGGGCGAAACCGCATTCCACCGTCTCTTGTGGGATGACGCGGTCGAGCACGACACGCCGATCAAGCTGGTCAAGGACGCCAAGATCCGCCGCGTGGTTCTGTGCTCGGGCAAGGTCTATTACGACCTGTTCGAGGAACGCGAGAAGCGCGGCATCGACGACATCTCCCTGCTGCGCGTCGAGCAGCTCTATCCCTTCCCCGCCAAGGCGCTGATCAACATGCTGTCGCGCTTCAAGAACGCGGAAATGGTATGGTGCCAGGAAGAGCCGAAGAACATGGGCGCATGGTCGTTCATCGAGCCCTATCTGGAATGGGTGCTGACCCATATCGACGCCAAGCACACACGGGTGCGCTATGCCGGCCGTCCGGCGGCTGCTTCCACGGCCACGGGCCTGATGTCGCGCCATCTGGCGCAGCTCGAGGCCTTCCTGGAAGACGCGCTCGGCGAGTGATTTGAACTTTCCCAGCATGCCGGTCGAGGAGCCCGGCATGCGCAGACCGCCTCAAGGCGTTTTGAAACAGACATTATCAAGATCGGGACTTTTGAAATGGCCACTGAAATCCGCGTTCCCACTTTGGGCGAATCCGTTACCGAGGCAACGGTCGGCACCTGGTACAAGAAGGTCGGCGACGCGGTTGCCGCCGACGAGCCGATTGTCGAGCTTGAAACCGACAAGGTGACCATCGAGGTTCCCGCACCCGCCGCCGGCGTGCTGTCGGAAATCGTTGCTGCCGAAGGCGAGACGGTTGAGCTGAATGCCCTGCTCGGCCAGATCGGCGAAGGCGATGGCGTTGCCGCCAGCGAAAAGAAGGAAGAAAAGCCCAAGGAAGAGGCCAAGAAGGACGAAGCGCCGAAGGAAGAGGCCAAGTCCGAAGAAAAGGCCGAGGGCAAATCCGGCGACATGCCGGCCGCTCCCGCCGCCGCCAAGATGATGGCCGAGAAGAACATCTCGGAAGATCAGGTGGAAGGCACCGGCAAGCGCGGCCAGATCCTGAAGGGCGACGTGATTGCCGCCGCCGCCAAGGGCACATCGGCTCCGGCCCCGTCGGACACGAAGGCGCCGGCGCGCGGCCCATCCAAGGTTGAGGATGCCGACCGCGAAGAGCGCGTCAAGATGACCCGCCTGCGCCAGACCATCGCCAAGCGCCTCAAGGACGCCCAAAACACGGCCGCGATGCTGACCACCTTCAACGAGGTGGACATGACGGCGGTGATGGAGATGCGCAACAAGTACAAGGACCTGTTCCTGAAGAAGCACGACGTCAAGCTCGGCTTCATGGGCTTCTTCACCAAGGCCGTCTGCCATGCGCTGAAGGAAATCCCGGCGGTGAATGCCGAGATCGATGGCACCGACATCATCTACAAGAACTTCTGCCATATCGGCATGGCCGTTGGCACCGACAAGGGCCTCGTGGTCCCGGTCGTGCGCGATGCCGACCAGATGTCGATTGCCGAGATCGAGGCCGAGATCGCGCGTCTCGCCAAGGCGGCCCGTAGCGGCCAGCTTTCGATGGCGGACATGCAGGGCGGCACCTTCACGATCACCAATGGCGGCGTCTACGGCTCGCTGATGTCCTCGCCGATCCTGAACGCGCCGCAGTCGGGCATTCTCGGCATGCACAAGATCCAGGAGCGGCCGATGGCGATCGGCGGCCAGGTCGTCATCCGCCCGATGATGTATCTGGCGCTGTCCTACGACCACCGCATGGTCGATGGTCAGGAGGCAGTGACCTTCCTGGTCCGCGTCAAGGAAACGCTGGAAGATCCCGAACGCCTCGTTCTCGATCTCTGATCAGCAAAACCGGGGGCCGAACATGAGCATCGAATTCCTGATTACGGCGCTGATCGTTGTTCTGGCTCCCGGCACGGGCGTGGTCTACACGCTCGCCACCGGGCTGGCGCAGGGCAGGATGGCAAGCGTGGCGGCCGCCTTCGGCTGCACGCTCGGCATCATTCCGGCGATCCTTGCTTCCGTCTTCGGTCTCGCCGCGCTGTTTCACACCAGCGCGCTTCTTTTCCAGACGGTGAAGTTCGCGGGCGTTGCCTACCTGCTCTATCTCGCCTGGCAGACGCTGAGGGATCGCGGTACGCTCAGGGTCTCGGGCGAGGGGACGCCGCGGCGCAGCCTGTTTGCGATCGCGCGCAACGGTTTTCTGATCAACATCCTGAACCCCAAGCTCTCCGTGTTCTTCCTCGCCTTCCTGCCGCAATTTGTCTCGCCCGCCGCTGCCTCGCCGATACTGGAAATGCTGGCGATGTCGGCCGTGTTCATGGCGATGACGTTTGCCGTCTTCGTGGTCTACGGCCAGTTCTCCGGGCTGATGCGCGACCGGGTGCTGTCGAGCGAGCGGGCGATGGTATGGATGCGGCGCAGCGTGGCGCTGGCCTTTGCCGGTTTCGGACTGAAGCTGGCGCTCTCCAGCCGCTGACAACATGCCAGGGAGTTTTCCGTCAGTCATGTCTTCGTCCGCTTCGATTGTCTCTGCACTGGCTGTCGCGCTGACGATTGCCGGCTGTCAGAAAAAGGAGCCCTTCGATATGGCTGCCGTCTCCAGCAATCTCGAAGTCTTCTCCATGGACAATGCGGCCATGAAGGCGAACTATCTGGTAGAAGTCCCGATCGGCGAGCTTGAACTGCCGGATGGCCGGCTCGTCGCGATGGACCCGCTGGTGATGCCGGAAATGGAACCATTCGAACGGAGGGTTCCTGAAGGCGTCTACCCGGTGACGTTCATCCGGGGCGACGAAGAATATGCCCGACCCGCGCTTCTGGTGATCCGTTTCTCGGATGAGCCGGTCGAGCGCTTCGAACTGGCAACGCGACCGGGACAAAACGTGGAAGACCTCGAAGAGGGCTATTTCTATGGCATTCCGGTCGACACCGGACTTGCCGCATTTGCCAATAGCGGCTTTGCCGCCGCCGAGGAGAAGCGCGACGCCGAGGAACGCGAAAGGCGCGGTGACGACTATATCTCCTATTACGACGATGTGCTCGCCGAGGCGCTGCCGGGCGACAGCAATGATGAGCATGTGCTCCACCATCCCATAGAGGGCGATTTCGGTGCGGCGGCGATCGGCCAGTCAGGCTGGGGCGACGGGTTTTACCCGGTGATATGGGGGTTTGCCGCAGACGACAGCCCGGTGCTTGCCTTTATCGATTTCTATGTGATCGAGAACGGCGAGGGGCTGGAGCCCGGCGAACTTGCCAGCCGCAGGGCGCTGGATGCGATGACCGAGCAGCAAAAAGCGGATAATGTCGCCGCATATGACGCCATGAAGACGGGCGATATGAATGGCTTTGCCGCCTATGTCGACGACAAACGGATCAAACCCGAGGATCCGGTCATCCTTACGGGTGGGTCATTCATGGCGGAGGCGATCAGGCTGAACAACGCAGAGGCGCTGAAGATCATGATGGACGCTGGCGCGCGCGCCAAGCCCGGTGCGGTCGATTCGGAGTGGATCGAAAGTTATTACGGTTATGCGGAAGATCTGAACGAAGGCGCTCGCAAAACCGGAAAGATACCGCCACGCTCCGAGGAGTTGATGGCGCTGTTGAGACAACTCGAAAGCGGAAACGCCGAACAATAGGCGGTTTCCGCCCAAGCAGAGGATAGAAGAATGGCATATGATCTCATCGTAATCGGTTCCGGTCCCGGCGGCTATGTCTGCGCGGTCAAGGCATCGCAGCTCGGCATGAAGGTCGCCGTCGTCGAGAAGCGCGCCACCTATGGCGGCACCTGCCTCAATATCGGCTGCATCCCTTCCAAGGCGTTGCTGCATGCCTCGGAATATTACGCACACGCCGCCCATGGCATGGAAAGCCTCGGTATCAAGCTTTCCGGCGTCGAACTCGACCACGAGAAGCTGATGGGCCACAAGGACGCGGTGGTGAAGTCGAATGTCGAAGGCGTCGCCTTCCTGTTCAAGAAGAACAAGATCGACGGCATTCAGGGCACCGGCAAGATCCTCGCGCCCGGCAAGGTGCAGGTGACCAAGGAAGACGGCTCGACCGAGGAGCTTGAGGCGAAGAACATCGTGATCGCCACCGGCTCCGATGTCGCGGGCATTCCGGGCGTCGATGTCGAGATTGACGAGGAGACCATCGTTTCCTCCACCGGCGGCATCGCGCTGAAGAAGGTGCCGGAAAAGATGATCGTTGTCGGCGGCGGCGTGATCGGCCTCGAGCTTGGCTCGGTGTGGTCGCGTCTCGGCGCCAAGGTGACCGTGGTCGAGTTTCTCGACAAGATCCTCGGGCCAATGGATGGCGAAGCCTCCAAGCAGTTCCAGAAGATGCTTGTCAAGCAGGGCCTTGACTTCAAGCTGTCCGCCAAGGTGACGGCGGTCGAGAAGGCCGAAAACGGCGCGAAGGTGACCTTCGAACCGGTCAAGGGCGGCGATGCCGAGACCATCGAGGCCGACATCGTTCTGATCTCGACGGGTCGCAAGCCCTATACCGAGGGCCTCGGCCTGGAAGAGGCCGGCGTCAAGCTGGACGATCGCGGCCGGGTCGAAATCGACGGCCACTTCAAGACCAACGTCGACGGCATCTATGCGATCGGCGATGTGGTCAAGGGCCCGATGCTGGCGCACAAGGCCGAGGACGAGGGCGTGGCGCTCGCCGAGATCCTCGCCGGTCAGGCCGGCCACGTGAATTATGATGTCATCCCGAGCGTCGTCTACACCCAACCCGAAGTCGCCTCCGTCGGCAAGACCGAGGAAGAGTTGAAGAAGGACGGCATCGCCTACACGATCGGCAAGTTCCCGTTCATGGCCAATGGCCGGGCTCGCGCGATGGAGGCGACCGACGGTTTCGTCAAGGTGCTCGCCGACAAGGAGACCGACCGCGTCCTCGGCGTTCATATCGTCGGCTTCGGCGCGGGCGAGATGATCCACGAGGCGGCGGTGCTGATGGAATTCGGTGGCTCGGCCGAAGACCTCGGCCGTACCTGCCACGCACACCCGACCATGTCGGAAGCGGTGAAGGAGGCGGCGCTCGGCGCGTTCTTCAAGCCGATCCACATGTAAGGCGCTTTCCGCCTGCTTCATGAAAACTTCGTGACCTTCGAAAGTGCGGCTTGCTTTGCAGGCCGCATTTTCGTTTCATGGTTTATCCGAACAAGCTCTTGATAAGAGGGGTAAATCCTGTGCGTCCGACTCCGGTTTCCTTTTCGCGCTCGCAGCGCGCCCTGCACTGGATCATGGCGTTGCTGATTCTGTTCAACCTGCTGTTTTCCGATGATCTGGTGCGCTGGGGCGTTCTGTATTACGGCAACAAGCCCATTCCGGACGATGTTCAGCTCTCGGCCGACATCCATGCCTATGTCGGGATCACGGTACTCGTTCTAGCATTGATCCGGCTGGCGTTGCGCTTCATCCAGGGCGTGCCGCCCGAGCCTGAGGGCGAGCCGGCGATCTTTCGGCTGCTGTCGAAGGTGGCGCACTGGACGTTTTATCTGATGTTCATCGTGATGCCGCTTGCCGGCATCGCCGGCTATTATTTCGGCAGCGGCGCAGCCGCGCTGGCGCATGCCAATCAGATGAAGCTCGTGATGTGGTTTCTGATCGTCACCCATATCGCCGCCGTCGCGGTCCACCAGTTCTACTGGAAGACCGGGATATTGAAGCGGATGACGACCGGCTGACGGCTACCGCGCTGTTGCGAGGCGGTTTCCGGCCTCGTCGAATGCATGGCAATGCGCGGGCGCGGCGGCGAGGTGGATCGTGGTGCCGGCGGCAAGTTCGCGGCCGGCCGGCTGTTCCAGGATGATCGGACCGTGGCCTTCGACATCGGCGTGGACCAGCCGCGCATTGCCGAGATATTCCGTCAGCCTGACTTTCGCGGCGATGGCGCCCTGATCCTCCGACGTGATTTCGAAACTGTCCGGCCGGATGCCGCAATAGCGGGTTTCGGGCGGAAGCCCGCTCGCGGCGCGAAGGGTTTCGAATTCGGGCGTCAGCTCGAAGATGTTCATCTTCGGCGCGCCGATGAACTGGGCGGCGAACAGGTTGGCCGGGCGCTCGTAGAGGTCCTCGGGGCTGCCGACCTGCTCGATCTTGCCATCGCGCAGAAGCACGATCTTGTCGGCAAGCGTCATCGCCTCGACCTGGTCATGGGTCACATAGATCATCGTCCGCTTCAGCCGCGCATGCAGCTCCGAGATCTGGGTGCGCATATGTACCCGAAGCTCGGCATCGAGGTTGGAGAGCGGCTCGTCGAACAGGAAGGTTTCCGGCTGGCCGACGATCGCGCGGCCGATCGCCACGCGCTGGCGCTGGCCGCCGGACAGCTCGCGCGGATAGCGTTCGGTGAGCTTGTCGAGCTGCAAGGTGGCGACCGCCTCTTCCACCAGCCGGTTGATCTCGGCGGCCGGCGTCTTGCGCACCTTCAGTCCGAAGGCGATGTTTTCGCGCACCGTCAGATGCGGATAGAGCGCGTAGGACTGGAACACCATCGCCACGCCGCGCCTGGCGGGCGCGATGTCGTTCATGCGCTTGCCGCCGATTTCGAGCGTGCCGCCGGTGATATCCTCGAGGCCGGCGATCATCCTGAGCAGCGTGGACTTGCCACAGCCGGACGGGCCGACGAACACGCAGAACTCGCCGTCCTCGACCGCAAGGTCGATGCCCTTGATGATCTCCGCCGCGCCATAGGACTTTCTGACGCCCTTCAGTTCAAGCTTGGCCATGTCTTCACTCCACGCGTCCGAACAGTTCGAGTCGCGGCGTCTCGCGGATATGCTGCGGCCATGCGAGTGGCACCTCGAAGCGGCTTGTCAACAGGTTCTGGAAGTCCGCCAGCCGCTCCGGCGTCTCGCGCACGCCGCGCGGCGAGATGTCGTTGTCGAGGCAGTAGGCGGCAAGCGCCCCGACGCTTTCGCCGATGTTCCACTCGACCGGATGCAGCCGGTAACAGCCATTGGTCAGATGGGTGGTTCCGATATTCTTGCAGGCGGGCAGCATGTTCTCGACCCGCTCCGGGATCAGGCTGCCCAGCGGAATCTGGAACGGCCAGTTGGCGATGTCGACATAGTTGCGCGGCGCGGTGGAGGGGTGAAGGTCGATGCGATAGGAGCCGACGCCGACGCTGTCGAAGAATTGCTCGGCGCCCTTCAACCCTTCGCGGGCATCGATGCCGACATGGTTCTCGGTCACCGTGAACAGCGCCTTGATGCGGCGGCTTTCGCGGATATAGGGGGCAACCGTCAGGCCGTCGAGCGTGCCCATCACGCTTCCCGCCGGCTTCAGCCCGCGATAGCCGTAGCCGCCGTCATGGCGCGGCGCTTCGGTCTGCATCCAGTAGAGCATGGAGAGCGAGAGCTGGCGCGCGCCCTCCAGATGCTTTTCCGCCTCCTCGGGCGAAACGCCGACGATGGGGCCCCCGCAATAGTCGATCTGCGGCCAGTTCACGAGGCAGATGTCGGAGGGGTAGCGGTTGCCGACATGGTTCTTGCGATAGAATATCCGCCGGTAGTGCCAGTTGTCCGGCGCGAATTTGGCGTCGCTGTCGCCCACAAACAGCGGGCGATTGTCGGGCTCCAGCGTCACCGGATTGGGGCCGATGAAGGAAAGCTGGCGGTCGGGCCAGAAATCGAGCTTGAAATCGCGCCAGATATCATAATCGCGCGGGCGCTCGATGGTGTGGTCCTCGTCCGGGTGATAGCTCATGGCGAAGCACCAGCTCACCGCCTGCTGGTCATTGGGGTCGGCCTCGCCCGCAAGGGCCGCCGGCTCGCCGGTCTGGGCCTGGCTTTCCGCGCCGATGACGTGCTCGACATTGCCGAGCTCCAGAAGATCGCCAAGTTCGGTGGCGTCGATGAAATAGCGACCGGTCAGCACCATCTCGCCATGTTCGGCGGAGCGCACGGT
>MDSV01042037.1_pt1 | contig 17604 bp, 9 predicted proteins | sample 810851 | NCBI WGS metagenome assembly MDSV01 (sample SAMN05326640, study PRJNA326480) | marine metagenome | isolation source: seawater | place: Atlantic Ocean: North East | collected 2012 | reverse complement strand
GCGGCGGCAACGGCGCCGCCGCCGGCGCCGCCGGCGCCGCCGGCGACCCGGCGCGCTGCGCCGCCTTCGCGGCGGCGATGGATTTGAGCAGCGCGCTGACATCCCCCCCGCCCTGCACCATGGAGGCGAGGAGCGAGCCGGCCGCGGCGGCGTTCATGGGCACCGCCGCGCGGGAAGTGCCCGGGGGGGGAGGTAGGGCGCCCCCGAGGAACGCGCCGGAGGAGGGCCCCGCCGCGCCCGGCGGTAAGCCCCGGGCGATGGCGCCCAGCGTGGTCTGCGGGAACACCGCGTTCCACGTGCCCAGCAGCCGCACCATGCTCTTCCTGGTGCCTTCGTCCTGCGACGCGAACGCGCCGAGGAACAGGTCGGGCAGGTTCCGCGCGAAGCACGCCACGAAGTGCCCCTTGACGTTTTTCGAGATGGAGTCCAGCAGGTAAAACCCGGTGAGTTTCGTCTTGGGCGCGGCGGTGCGGATGTGCCGCTCCACCATCCCAGCCACCGTCGCCGCGGCGCCCTCGTCGCCGCCCGCGATCTCACCCGCGAGCATGGTCAAAGACGTGATCACGGGCTTGGAATTCACCTTCAGCTCACGCAGCGCGAGCGCATACTCGGCCATCTCCTCGTCGCCCATGTTCGACTCGAAGAGAGACGTTTCGTGTTCTCCGTGATTCTCTCCTGAGTCCGAAAGCGCGAAAAGGCGCTCGCCTCTGATGAGTCCGAAAGCGTCGGCGCGGTGCTCACCCGCGCGCCGGTTCCGCGCACGAACACCACCCGCGCGATTTCACAGCGGCGATGTCCTTCGCTCGGGATATCTTCGAGTGTCTTCTCGCTCGATTCGGTCCCGAAGAAACGACGCGTCGACGACGAGACGCGCCGTTTCTTCGCGTTCGTTTTTTCGTCTTCGCGCTCGCGAACTTGAACTTGAATTTCGAGACGAGGGAACCAAGACGCGAGGAGAGAATCGGCGTCCTGTCGCGCGGTGACGGATCTCGCGAGACGGTCGGGCCACGCGCGTGTGTCGCACGGAACGTGTGCGGTGTTTGGACGTGTGGAAGATCACGAACGTTCAAGAACGTCTAGGCACGGAATCCTAAGGTCGACAACCGCACGGAGCCACTCGGTTCACCCTCTCGACGGCGAATGAACGGATCCACCACGAACGAGGAGAGACGCGCGTCTCGCGTCTCTCGACTTCACCGGACCGCGCGCGACGCGAGCGAGCACGCTCAGACGCGACGCGCGCGGGGACCGAAACGCGCGCCGCGGTTAGCGAAACGATCGACGGGAGCCTTGTGCTCTCGCCCGCTTCGACCGCTCGGCTAGGCTAGGGCACAGCTCGCGCCGGTAGAAAGTGATCGAGCGGGCGCGGGAATTGGGGCTCTTGGGGGCGTGCAAAACTTTTTCGTCCAAACCCGCGAGTTCGGGTGGTCACTGGTCACTCACCGCGAGGTGTCTTTCAACAAAAAAAAAGTCACGCGAGATGATTCGGGGCGGATGACGAGTCAACAGACCGTGAAAGTGAGAGACCGGTCGTCCCGTGTCGGTGGACTAACTTTCCCATAAAAAGTCCTGGTCACCCAGGTTGACCCTTGAACTCCAACGCGAAGAGCACGAACATATTGAACAATTGAGCGACCCGACCAAAAACGGGACGTCGGGACCACTCTCGACCGCACCAGGCACGACCCTGCCTTCTGGTAGTCAAAGGCTCTTCATCGAAGCCAGTGGTAGTGTCACTCAGAGCACAAAGTCTTGTCACCCTCGAGAACCATGTATGGTCGTGGGCTCAGTAGGATTTCGAGATCGCCACACGGCGCACCGTGTGGCGTGCTGTGACGCCATGAACGACATGGGTATGTTGCAGCCGACGCATTGCGCGTCGTCTTCGTAATCGACGCGCTCGCGCGGCTCGAGAGGTCGTGTTCATTTGTAAACTACTCGTACCCATTCCTGTAACGGACTTTGTACTTTTTCTTCACCTCCGACTCCGTCAGTCCGTGGCTCGTGAAGAAATTTCTATCCACGCAACCATCAACAGTCCGACGCGCGATGGCGTGCGGCGCAGCAACCTCCGCGTTTTCGACGGCGCTCGGCGGCGGCGTGCGTCGCCGTGTCTCGCCGCGTGCGCCGTGTCGGGCGACCGGGCGGTCCCTCCACGTCCGCTGCGCCTACGGCGAGAGCCGGAAAGACGGGACGTGGATCGAAAAGCCGCAAAACACGTTCGGCAAGCTCATCAACGTCGCGAAGGGCCAGCGCGAGATCGTGCAGGCGGGCACGCCGTGTCTCCGCGAGATCGCGGAGGAGATTCCTCCGCGAGATATCGGGAGCGCGAAGATCCAGGAGCTGATTCAGGAGATGCTGGCCATCTGCCGGGGGCGAGGCGTCGGTCTCGCCGCCCCGCAGATCGGCGTGCCGTACCGCATGTTCGTGATGATGGACGACGAGGAGGGCATGAGCGACGTCGCGCCGGCGGACCTGGCGGCGCGCGAGCGAACGCCGTTCGACCAGAAGGTGGTCATCAACCCGGTCGTGACTCCAGCGGGAAACGCGTCCGCGCTGTTCTTCGAGGGGTGTCTCTCCGTGCAGGGCTACCGCGGGCTCGTCCGGCGCTGGCTCGCCGTGCGCGTGCGCGGGTTGGGCGGCGACGGCGAGCCCGTCGACTTCGTCGCCAGGGGGTGGCAGGCGCGCATCGCGCAGCACGAGATGGACCACCTGAACGGGGTCCTTTACGTCGACAGGATGGACACGCGCACGTTTCGGCGGGTGGACAAGCTGGGCGAGCCCATGCCGCCCGCGCACCCCGAGTTCGGCGCCGCGCCCCGGGAGGGCGCGTGCGACGGAAACCCGGAGAGCGCCGGGCTTCCGAGCGCCGCCGTCTCGGGCGTCGACGACGTCGAGGGGTTCATCGGGAAGGGCAAGAAGACGGGCAAGAAGAGACGGAGCCGGTGACGACCACGAACCGAAACGAAGTGTTCACGTCGCCGTTCGCGAGGCTGTGTCTACGCATAAAAAAAAACGTCGTTTCGATATCGTCGTCGCGTAGACGTGTCCAAGCGTTTACGCGCTCGCTCGTCGGCTCGTCGATCACTTCTTCTCCTCGACGCCCACGCCCCACTGAAGCGACGCGTCGGGGAGCTGCGTCTTCGCCGCCTTCTTACCCTTGCCCTTGCCCTTCACGGGCGCCTCCGCGGGCGCCGCCGCCTTACGCTTCGCGCCAGACGCCGCCGCCGCCTGGGCGCCAGCGACGGGCGGGTCGGACGGGTTCGGCGCCTCCGCGGGAGCCGCCGCCGCCGCCACCGGCGCGGCGGATCGCGCGTCGCTTTTTCCTTCGCCCTCCTCCTCGGCGCGCCGCGGTACCGCCTCGTCGCGCTTCTCGGCGGACGTCTCGTTTTTTTTTTCCGCGGCTTTTTTCGCGGCGGCGGCTCCCGCCTTGTCCTTCGGCGCCTCGGCCGCGTCTTCTTCCTCGGGTCGGTCCCGCTTCTCCCGCTCCGCCGCCTCCTTCTCCCGCTTCCGCTTCTCGCGCGCCGCCTTCTCCTTCGCCTTCTTCTTCTCGGCGGCGGCGAGCGCGGCGCGCTCCTGGCGCGCCTCCGCCGAGCGGCCCTTGCGCTCCTCCTCGGCGGCTCTCAGCTCCGCCTCGCGCTCGCGGCTCGCCTTGGCGAGCGCGGCGGCGCTCATGCCGCCGGCAGACGGCCCGCCCGGCCCGTTCCACGCGCCGCCGGTCATGCGCTTCGCCTCCGCGTACGCGCGCCGCTTCTTCGCCTGCGCTCTTCGGCGGCTCTTGAACCCGTCCTCCGTCTTCTGCCTCTGGTAGTAGTACGTCACGCACTCCGCGGTGGTGCGCCCATCGATGAACGTCGCGATGCGCTTGAAGTTTTTGCCGTACGACGCGAACTTCTCGTGGAAGATCTTCTTCTCCCATTCCACCCACGGGCGCGTGCGTTTCAGAAGTTCGAGCTCGGCTTTCGGGTCCTCCACGAGCGCGTTGCGGTTCGCCGCGAAGGCGCTCAGACGCGCTTCCTCGGGGTCGAGAATCTGGCTCGGCAGCTTCACCAGCGTCTTCAAGCGCTCGCGCGCCTGAAGCTCCTGAATCATCTGCAGCTCCTCGTACTCAGAGCGCGCCGCGCCGCCGAAGGACCCGCGCGCGCCGCCCAAGCCCGAAACCCCGGCGTGCCGCGAGGATCCGCGCGCGCCGAGCGTCGGGAGCTTGCCTCCCGGCCGAACGCCCATCTCCTTCTCGAACGCGCGCAAGTCCTCGCGCTGCATGCGCAGACGCCACCGCTCGCGCCGCTTCAGGTACGTCACCGCCAGATTCAGCGCCTTCTCGCGCGTCGCCTCGCGCCGCGCGCGCAGGATATTAGTCACCGCCGCGCGCACGGAGAGCCGGTGCGGGTCGCTACGCTCGCGCGACGCGTTCGCCGCCGCGACGGTTTCCACCGAGACGCGCGGCGTCTCGCTCGGCAGCTCGAGGCCGCACACCGTCTTCAAGCCTTCGTGCGACTTTTTCGCCAGGCGCGAGTTGCGCGCGCGCACGCGCTCCACCAGTGCGACGCGGGGTTCGCGCCCGGCGAGCATGCGCTGCACGGCGCGCGCGGAGGCGCGCGCGGCGGCCGAGTCCACGTTCGCGTCTTTCTTCTTCTCTTTCTTTTTGCCGTCTTTTTCTTTCGCCTCCTTCTCCTTCTCCTCGGCGTCGATCAAGCCGGCTTTGCGCCGCATCTCCTCCGCCCGCGCGCGCGCTTCGCGCGCCGCCTGCGCGGCGCGCTTCGAAGCCTTTTCCGCGCGCTCGACGCCGCTCTTCACCCCCTCCAGCTCCCGGCGCAACCTCGCCTCTTGGTGCTGTTTCTGCTCGTCCATCTGCTCCCGATCGCTCCGCTCGCGGTCCTCGCTCTCCGCGATCTCGCGCTCGAGCGCGGCGATGCGCGCATCCGTCTCGTCAACGGCGCGCAGAATCTCAGCCTTGGACTTCTCCGCGCCGGCGAGCATCTCGCGCCGCGCGGCCGACTCCGCCTCGGTCGCCGCCGCCGCCGCCGCGCGCGCGACGGGATCCGCGTGCGCGCTCCGTGCGTGTGCGGCGCCCATCGGCGACGGCGACGGCGCGCCGGACCGCGAGTCGTCCCCCGACGGAACGAAAAACGTTCGATTCGCCGAAGCGTTCCCGGTCCCGGGAAGGGGAGGCGTCCCGGCGTCGCCGCGAGCGCTCGGGTGAGGCTCGTCGGGGACGGGCACGGAGGGGGGACGGTCGGGGTGCGCGGGGGACTCCAAGGCGCCGCCGGTGCTTTTGCTCCGCGCCAAGCCCTGGCCCCACCCGAGCTTCTTGCGCTTCGGGGCGGGCGACTCGGGGTCGCCGGAGGCATCCGCCGCCGGAGCGGAGAGGTGCCTGGCCAGGCCCCCCCCGGGTCGCGCGCCGGATCCCGCGAACGGCTCCATCGTGGGCGTGGGGGCCGCGGAGACGCTCTGCAAAATGTCCCGCGCGGAACCGTGCGTCGAGGCGTCCGGCGGGGGGCGCCCCGCGGGCAGAGGCGGGCGCGCGCCGCCGCCGCCGACGGGGAGCTCGCCATCCTCCTCCGGCGCCCCCGCGAACGCGCCCGAGTGACGCCTTTCCAGCCCTCGGCCCCAGCGCTGGTCCCGGCGGTCGTCCCATGGCTCGTGCGACACCGAGCCGTCGCGCGTCTCCGGAATCTCCCCGATTTCACCCTCGTCGTAGCCGCCGCGGTCGCTCCGCGGCATGAGAGAGGGTCTCTTTTTGTTGTACCCCGCGCCAGGGCCGTGCATCATGCTCGGCCTGGCGTTGGGGTATCCGCCCCCGCCGCGCATCATACTCGGGCGGTTCATCACCGCAGGATTGCCCGCGTTGGGGTCGAACCCGCCTCGACTGTTTCCCCAATTTCCGCCCCGCCCGGGCGGAGGGCCGCGATCGTTCGGGCCGCGGTACCCTCCGTCGTTGTACTGATGATCGTACCTTCGATCGGGGGGGCCGCCCGGGGGGCCGTTCGGGTTCGAGCCCGGGGGGGCGCCTCGGTTGTCGTATAGGTCGCGTCGGTCATCCTGATGATGGGTTTCGGTGGAGGCGTGAAAAGAGGAGGTTAGAGGAACGTCGCGAGGGACGTCGAGCGAGGGACTTCCTCCGGCCCACATTCGACGACGAGCGCCCGAAATCGAAGGCTCTCAAATTTGTCCACGGGCGCGGGAAAAGTGTGTTCGCGTACCTGACGACGACGGTCGTACCCGCCGGGCCCGCCGTAGCCCCGGCGGGCATCGTGGGGTTGGCGTCTATCCGACATATCGGTCCGGCTATTCCGGACCGCGACGTGCCGCGCACTCTGGACACCGCGCGACGAGCCGAACCCTAAAAGTCGGAAAACTGTGGTGCGACTGCGCCAGTGCGCAATTCCACGAGTTCGGGCTTCGTCGCCTACACTTTTGTGACGTTCAGCGACGTCATCCCTCCCCTTCCTTCACATAGCCCCGCGCGACCTCCACACGTCATGTCGTGCGCGTCCGCGTGCCTCGCGCGATCGGCGTGCTCTTCCTCGAGTGCACCGCGGACTCGTGGCGACCGGAAACCCCCGTCGGGGCTCGGGCGGAGGGCCGCCTTTGCGGTCGGGCTCGGCGTGTTCGGCGGTGCCGTGTCGCCCCTCCCGAGGGAGGGCGCATCCGCGCTCCCCCTCGCGCCTCTCGGCGCGGTGAAGTCCGTGGGGGGCGCGAAACGCACGGGTCTGTCCGCGGACGAGGTGGCGGCCATTTTGAAGGAAGACCTCGTGACCGGGCAGTACTTCGTCACCGGCAACTTGACGAGGGAGGTGTTCGACGACAACTGCCGATTCAAGGACCCGACGAACGACGTGCGAGGGTTGTCGAGGTACCTCACCGCGCTGGGGTTGCTGTTCGACCCGAATGACTCCGTTGTGGCGCTCACGAAGATCGAGGTCACGAGCCCCACGACGGTGGAGACGGACGGGACGTTACAGGGGTACCTGCGGTTTCCCTGGCACCCGCGCGTGGACCCGTACGCGTTCCACACAGTGTACACGCTGGACCCGGACACGAAGCTCATCGTCGACCAGTCGCAGACGTGGTCCATCTCCGGCGCGCGAGCCATCGCCGAGACCTTCACGCCGACGTGAAAACAGGTTCGCGACGCGCGTCTCAGGCGTTGTTTAAAAAGCACCGCGCTCCGCGCCCATCGACGCTCGATCGCTCGAATCTCGCTAGTCCCGGAAGTACCGAGCCATCTGCACTTCCTTGCGCTTGAACTCGCACTTCTCGTAAAACGGTTGGTTCTCCTCGGAGCAATCGAGGATCACCTTGTAGCATCCCATGCGCTCGGCGACGCGCGTGAGCGCGGTGACGATCACCAACCCCATGCCGCGCCCTCGGCACTGTTTATCCACGACGATGTCCTCGATGTGCCCGCACAGACCGCACCCGCGCGCGAACTTGCGCTCGAGAACGAGCGTGCCGGACGCGAGCAACCGCCCGTTCTCCTCGACGACGAACACGAACTCTGGTCCGTGCCTCGTTTCCGCGAACCGCGCTTGCCACTGCTCGCGGTTGACGTTCCCCGCGGACGTCAGCTGAGCGAGCAGCTCCATGAAACCCTTGTCGAAGTCTTCCGCCTCGAGCTGGCGCACTAAGATCATCTCGCCGTCCTTCTGGTCGCGCCGCGCGGGCACGAGCAGCGTTCGAGGCGGCTTTTTGGATTTGCGCTGCGCCGTCTCGCGCAACAACAGACCCGCGACGAAGCCCACGGCGAAACGAATCGACCCGCCGCCCTGGAAGTACACCATCTTCGCTGTGCGACGCGCGCGATGTTCCCCTCTTACCGCCGAAGCGCCCGAGAGCTCGCGTGGGTCCCTGTCGACAGATACGCGCCGTCTAGACTGGGGCGCGCGATCCGGCTCGCTTCTGAGACGCCGCAGTTCGCCAACTCACCACGAAATGGCCAAGCGTCGCTGTCGGGACGGAACCGGCCCCTGATTTCTGACGTCGCCGCCGACGGAAACGGGGCGCGCTCGAGAAGTTGACATCGTTCGCGCGTCGCACTTCGACGACGCGCGGGCGGTTCGTCCTCCCGCGCGGCTCGATGGGTCGCATCACGATTTTCACCTCCGCATCGTGCGGCCACTGCCGCCGCGCGAAGGCGACGCTCGAGTCCCGGGGGTTGGCGTACAGCGAGGTTTGTCTGTCGGCGCACCCCGAGCGGCGCGAAGACATGACCGCTCTCTCGAGGCGGGTGACGGTGCCGCAGATCTTCCTCAACGAGACGCACTTCGGGGGAAACGACCGACTCGAGGAACGCCTCCGGGAGGACCCCGACGGGTTCGACGAGGAGGCCAGGCGGGTGCTGGCCATGCCTGACCCGAAGGACGCGCGGCTACGACCGTGCGAGCCACACGGGGTGGCTTTCGAGATGGACGACGACGACGTCGCGTTCCTGTCCCCTCCGGCGAGCACGAAGACGGGCGACGCGGAGGACGCGACGACCGCGATCGACGCGCCGCCGGACCACTTCGAGGCGACGCTCGCTTTACGCGAGGCGCTGAACGCCCGCGGCGCGATCCGCGCGCGCGCCGTGGGCGCGCGCGTCCACGCGCGGTGTTTCGACGGAGCGGCGTTTCGCGACGCGACGCGCGCCGCATTTTTTTTTAATACGCCGGCGACGTCCTCGCGCATCGGCGAGAGGTGCGCGTCGCTGCTCGCGGCCGGGACGGTGGTGCGGGCCGCGACGCCGACGGGTGACGATGGCGATGGCGATGACGATGACGAAACCCTCGCGAGCGCTTCTCTGTTCCGCCTCCGCGCGGATTCGAACCCGGGGTGCGTGAACGACGCTCGGCGCGAGTGGCCGACGGTTTCGGAAAACGCAAACGAGACACTCGCGAGGTGTATGCGCATTCTGTCGAGCCTGGAGGCGCGGCACACGGAAGCGGTGGCGGTTGCCGAAAACACGTTCACGGGTCGACGACGCGAGTCGTCGCGCGATCCAAAACGCGCTGCGCTACCGGTTCGCGTCGCCGTGAACCGCGCGGCGTTAGCGCGCGACGTCGCGTTTCTGCGCGTCGTCGACCGGCTGAGCTTTTTGAAACGCGTGCGCCTCGAGACGCTCCGCGACGGGACGTCCGACGCGCGCCTGGCGGCGTTCCTGATCAACGCGTACAACGCGGCCGTGCGCGTCTCCATGACCACCGTGGGCGTCCCCGCGGGCGCGCTCGCGCGCGCGACGTACTTCAAGCGCGTGGGCGTGCGGTTCGCGGACGGGTTCTACTCCCTGGACGATATCGAGCACGGCTTATTGCGCGGCGATCCGGGCGCGAGAACCGGCTCTTTGTTTTTCGGCGTCGCCGGTTTTCCCTTCGGCGCCGCGCCGTCGAGACAGATCCCGCCGGGCGACCCGCGCGCCGCGCACGTCCCTCGATGGGGCGCGTCGACGTTTCAGTCCGAAGAAACCGCTCGAACGTCCACCCGCGCGTCTCGCGTCGACCCGCGCGTGCACTTCGCGCTCAACTGCGGGGCGCGCTCGTGTCCCCCTGTGTCGTGTTACTCCGGCGAGACGCTCGACGAGGAGCTACGCTTGGCGGCGACCGGCTTTTGCGAGGACGACGCCAACGTCTCGGTCACGGCGGACGCGTCGACCGTTCGGCTCTCGATGCTCTTCGAGTGGTACCGGGGCGACTTCGGCGCGACCGACCGCGAGGTGCTCGAGAGCGTTCGCGGCTGGTGCGCGGACGGGAGCGCGAAGCAGCGGGCGCTTCGCGAGGCGCTCGGCGAGGCGCTCGGCGACGAAAAAAAAGGGCCGAACGACGTCGGCGGCGTCGAAAAAAAAAAAGAGAAGAAAACGGTTCGGCTGGCGTACGCGCCGTACGACTGGTCCACGGACGCGACGCCCGAGTCGCGGACGTACGCGAGCGCGAACGTGCGCGAGTCGTGGGGAAGGTTCACGGGAATGTAGGGTGTGAGGCACGCGTCACGACGCGTTTCGCTCACGTCATCTTCAGCGCGGCGCGGTACTAGTCTACGTAGCTCCCTTCTGACGTACCTTCACAACTAGAAGTATTCCTTTCGTTTCGGCGCGCGCCGAAAGCGCGTTCACCCGACGACGACATCCTCCGTCGACAGAGCGCCGCTCGTCGTCGACGTCTCCTCCGCGCCCGTCCCCACTCGCCTCGGCTTCCCGATCCCGTATCGCCGAGGCGGGTTGGGGTCCCTTGGGTCCCGGGGATCCTTCGCCACGAGCGGCAACGACCGGAACCCCGCCATCGCGCGCGCGCGCGCGTCGTCGTCGTCGCCGTCGTCCTCCTCGGACGCACGTTCCGACACGGGGGTTCGGTCGCTCGCCGCCGGGACGCGCGCGGTGCGCTTCTCGGTGGCTGACGGCGGGGTGTTCGCCTCGGCAACAGAGCTGGACGTCTCCATCGGCCCTGCGCTCTGTCCTGGGGTCATCTCCACCTCCCCGCCCGCGCGTCGTTCCGTCTTCGGATGCCGACACATCACCCTCTCCCAACACCTCCCTCGCCTCTCTCTCCGCTCGCGCCGCCGCGCGATCGCCTCCGCGTCCCGCGGCGGGCCGATCGCGTTCACGCCCCGCCACCCACAGCACGCCGCGCAGAACCACGGCGGGAAGCACAGGCACATCGACGCGCGCCGCGCGCCGCGGAGTGCTCGACGTCCCGATGCGCTTCGGAGGAAACGACAATCACGAGAACGAGGTCTTTTACGCGACGGTTTCGGTGATCTCACTCGATGCGCCGAAAACGTCACACGTGATGAACCGAATCACTCGCGCATCATCGCGCACGCGTCGTCCCCCCCCCACGCCTCGCTTTCCCTCTGTTCCGCTCGGGCGTTCACGAAAACCGACCGTTCGCTGAACGTATTAGGCCGCGCGTCCGGCGCGCGCGACAAACGCGTCGCCGTCCCCGCGACGCGCCACGCGTCGCGCGCCGCCGCAGAGACGGCGACTCGTTCCCGCGCGAACATCGCCTCGTCGCGCCGCACGGACGGACCCGTGCACGCCCGCGGGAGACGCGCGACGAACGCCTCGAACCCGCCGTGCAACACGAAGACGTGCGGGATCGTCAACGCTGGGTAATCGGCCAGGTGGTCGTTCCGGTCCAAGTTTCGGAAATGGCGAAACGCGCGCACCGCGCGTTCGCCCGAACCGTCGCACACCAACACGAACGCGTCGCGTGACGCGTTCGCCGCGCGATTCGCGACGCGCCGACCGCCGCCGATCATCTCGAGCAGCGTTCGGTGCAACTCCACCGGGTTCCAAACGTTCACGGACCCGCGGATGTGCCCCCCCCGGAACTCGTGGGGGAAGCGAACGTCCAGGACGTGCGTCGCGAAAGAAGCGCGTCCTGGACGTTCGCAGAAGAGCTCGCCGCGGCTTCCCGTTTCGCGCGCGACGACCGACGCCAGCGCCTCCGGGCGAACGGACGGGACGCCGCGGTCGGGATCGACGAAAAAGGGTACCGGCGCGTCGTCGCGCTCGACCCGCGCCGTCTCGACCGAGTCGTCCGCTTCATCGCGTCGTCTCGCGCCGTCTCGCGCCGTCGAGTCGCGCGCGGCGCCGCGCGTCGTCGCGTCCGTTCGACGGTCGTTCGTTCGTTCGTCGCGAACGAACGACGCGAGGAACCCGGCGTCGCTTCTTCGCGCGTCGCGCGTCGACGCCTCCGCGGAGGAAAAAGTCGGCGCGTTCTCCTTGTCCGCCGTCTCGGGAAAAGACGAGAGGCGAGCCGAAGCGCGGGTTCGTAGATCGCGCTCGACCGATGGGTGCTCGCCCAGCATGGCGGCTGCCTTGCGCTTGCCGAACGCGCTCGAGGCGTCTTCGTCGAGAGAGGGTTCGAAGGGGTCAGCGACGGTTCCCCGCCGCGGCTGTGACGCAAATTGTCCGCGCGAAGAGAAACCGACCTCGTCTTTTTTTTTTCGTTTTTCGTCGCGCGTCGCGCGAAAACACGACCGAGGCGCGCGAGGTTTGAAATCCGAACGCGTCGGGCGGGCGAAGCCGGCGCCGCGTGAAGAACGTACCGCTGCCTGCGTCGGGGTTCGCGTTGGCGGCGAGCCTCTCCGCGAACGTCACGCCCTGCTCGGATCGGATGGGCCGCGTGTCGATGTCGGGTCGCGCGAACGAACCCGCGAGCGGGGTGGACGAGAACGGCGTCTGGCGCGCCACGAGCGCGCCACGCCCGATCGCGGGCGTGTTGGTTTCCACGGCAGGGCCGGAGGGCCACGCGTGCGCCGCCCCGAACCTAGCACCGTGGCCCGTGCGGTTCGTGCCCGGCGCCTGTGGGTCGCCCGGGGAGTCCCCCCAGCGCTGGAGCGCGATATCCAGCCTTCGCGCGCACGAAGATACCGGCGAGAGGAAACTCGGCGGCTCGGCCATCTCTACAGGCGAGGTCAGCAGCTGCCTTCGCGCTCGCGCGCGCTTGCGCATCGCGCCCGGGACGGGCATCTTCCCGGGAAGAGCGACCGCCCGCTCGACGCCGCGAGAGTGGCGACGTTGTAGCCGCGCTCGCGCGCCCTCCGCCGAGTGCCAGCTGAGGGGATTGTGGGCACCCTTTGTTTTCTCGGCCGTTTTCTCGTCTGCGACGTTTCCACCGAAAACAAGCGCTGCGACGAAGAGAAGCTCAAAACGATATGAGCGATGCACGTCGTTTCACGCGCGCTGATCCTAAGCAACGGCGCGCTCGGCGCGGAAGGTCAGTGTCTAGGCCTCGCACGCGCACTCGGGTTCCACGACCCCGAGGTCCATCTGGTCGGGGAGGCTGCGCTGGCGCTCGCGCCGCGCGTTTCCGCCCCGTTGAGCGAAAAGGATGACGCTCAGATGGTCCGACGCGCGGGCCGACGCGTCGGTCCCATGCCACGCGCGCGACCAGTCGCGGCGAAACTCCTGCGTTTGCTCCCCGCGAGCCTGCACGTCCGCCTGCACGCGCTGTGGGAACGCGCGTTCGACGCGCGCTTCGACGAAGTGTGGCTCGGGGCGAATCTGGCGAAGGTGGCCGCGGCGCTTCGTGTGCACGCGAACAAACGAGCCCCTGGCGACGACGCCGGCGACGCTGCGGCGACGACTCGAGCGAACACTTCGACGAAGACGCTCGTGCTGGCATGCGGACGCGGCGCGGTCCCTGCCGCCGCGGCGGTGCGGCGGCGACACGGCGACGCCGCGTTCGTCGTCGTCGTGCAGCACCCGCGCGCGCGCTTTTCGGCGTTCGACCTCGTGGTCGCGCCCGCGCACGACTTCGTCGCCGTCGCCGCCGAAGGCGCGCGCCGGAACGGAAATAAAAAGAACGCCGACGTGGTCGTCACGGAGGGCGCGCTCCACCGGTTCGACGACGCGTACGTCGCCGCCGCGCGCGAGACGTGGCGCGACGCGTTCGCGCGGATGCCGGCACCGCGCCTGGTGGTGGCGATCGGTGGACCGACGCGCCTGTGCCGCTTCGGCGCGCCGGACGCTTTCGCGGCTGAGCTCGTCGGGCGCGTCGCGAGCGCGACGTCCGCGCGCTTCGCCAGCGCGTTCGTCGCGTTCAGCGGGCGCACGCCGGAGGCGGTGAAGCGCGCGGTCGAGCGCGCTTTGTCGGAGAAGGGGCTCTCGCACGAGACGGATGCGGATGTGTGTTCCACCTCTGACTGCGAGACCGTGGGGAAGGGTGACGACCTCCAAGAGCGGCGGCGACGGACGCGCGCTTTTCCCGCCGCGCGGACGTTCGATCCGGCGCGATTTCGGCGCGACCCGCGCGGATCCGGCGACGCGAAAAACCCGTTCGCCGGCGCGATGGCGTGGGCGGACGGCGTCCTCGTGACCGCGGACTCGTGCTCGATGCTGAGCGAAGCCGTGTCGCTCGGAATCCCGGTGTTCGTCGCGCGATTCGAACACGCGAAGGGGAAGATGTCCAAATTCCTCGCCGCGCTCGCCACGCGCGGCGCGTGCGTCGCCGCGTCCGCGGTGTTTCCAAACCGCGACGAAATTTCGTCGCGGCGGGAAAAGGACGCCGCGGCGGAGCGTTTGGCTTCGTTCGTCCGGTACCGGCAGTCGGTCGCGCGCGACCGGCCCTTGTCGCGCGCGCGCGACCTCGAGACCGCCGCCGCGCGCGTGCGCGAGCTCGTGGAGGTGCGGGCGGGCGAGCCCCGCGAGCCGCGCGCGGTGGCGGCGGAGCCGCGAAGAAGGCTCGCGTTTGACGATTGAGAGGAATAACGCGTGTTGTAACAATCTCGTACTACGAGCTGAGACTCCGAAACGAACGAAACATCCATCAACCCCGCCTGGTCCTCTTCACCGCCGCCTCGGCGTCCTCGACGTCCGACCCGGCGGCGTCGGCGTTGAACGCGTCGACGACGCCGCGCGCGTCGGAGGTTTCGCGCTTCGTCATTCCCGAAACCGCCGCCGAAACGTACGAGCCCCGCGGCCCGTCGTTCGACGGGAGGCTCCCGCCGCTCCGCTCCGCCGCCGCCGCCGTCCCGGCGTCGCGCGCGCGCGCCGCGACGGTCGCCGCGCGGGCGGACGACGAAGTGGGGTTCGAAGGGTCGAACGCGATCGCGCGCGGGTCGAGACCCACGCTCTTCTTCTCATCCGCGGACCCCGTCGCGGCGTCACCGGGCTCACCGAGAGACGCCGGCTCTCCAGAGCCGCTCCCTTTCTTCGGGGAGCCCGAGCCCCCGACCGGCGCGACCGGCGTCCCGGCGTCGAGCTCCCGATCCGCTTCCCCGCGTCCGCCGAAGCCGACGCCCGCCCCCTCAGAGCCTTCCGCGTCCTCGCGGATTCCCGACACGCCCGATCGAGGTCCGGCGCCCGAAACCGGAACTTTTTGCTGACTAAATACTCTTCGCGGCGTCTCGTCGCCCCGCGCGCCGGCGAACGCCGCCGCCTCGTCGGCGGCGGCGGCGCCCGCGTCGTCCCCGCGCCAGCCGGGGTCGCCGGGCGTGAAGCCCATCAGGAAGCTCATCGCCGCCGGGCCCAGCGCGCGCGCGTACGCCAGCTTTGAGGCGGCGAGCTTGAACGGGTCGCCCGCGCCGGGCCCGGCGACGACGGGGTGCCGGAACGAATGGTGCGCGCCGCCCCCCCCTTTGTGCCCGCCCGAAGAAGCGAACCGGCCGCCCGAAGAAGAGCCCGCGCGCGGCGGCGGCTGCGCCGTCCGGGAAGCCGGCTGTCCCCCACCCGCCCCTCCGGAAATCGAACCCGCGCGGCCGCTCGCGTCGTCCTGAGCCTGAGCGCGGCTTCCGGTCCTCGGCGCGGCTCCGCCGGGCACGGGCGTCTGGCTCCGTTCGTGGCGCCGCCGCCGCCGCCGCTCGTGGCTCCGCTCGCGCGCCGCGTCGGCGGACCCGACGCCCCAGTGCACGAACCGCGCCGCCGGCGCGGGTCCACTCGGGTCGACGAGCGTCTGAGCGTCTCGCGACGGCGAGCCGGGCGAGCCCACCGCCGGCGGTGACGCCGTCAGCCGTTCGCCGCCGCCTTCGGGGACGGTCACCGAGACGCCCGCGCGCGTCTCGGAAACCGAGCCCGGCGCTCCGCTCGCCGACGGAACCGCGAAGAGCGACGCGTTTTTTTTCGCGTCTTCAAACTCGCGCAAGCTCGAAGCACGCGCGGGTTTCGCGCGAAAAAAAACTTTGCGCGTCCCGCCGCGCGTCGCGGCGGCGTTTTCGTCTCTCTTCTCTTCGCGCGTGAACGCCCCACCGTTTGTTTTTCTCGCATCGCGCTTCTCGGAGGAGTCCTGCGAGAAGTCCCCCGACAACAGACTGCCGCCGGATTCCGGGACTTTGTTTTCGTTCCGTCCCGAGCCGTCTGAACCGCTCGCGCCGGAACCGCTCGCGCCGCCGTCTCGCGAGCGTTTCGTCGGGTCGTACCCGGGCTGCTTCGGGTCCGGCGCGCGGAACACCACGCCCCGCTTCGCGGAGGCCGCCGTCCCGCCGGCGAGGAAGCTGGCGGGACCGCCCACGCTGCCTCCGCCCCCGCTGCCGCCGGCGACGCTGCCCCCGCCGCCGCTGCCGCGGCTCTTGCTGAGGCTCCCGCTGCGCGCGCCGCCGCGCGAGCCACTGCTGGTCGCGCCGCCGCCGGCGGCGCGGATCGCGGCGGCGCGCGCCAGCGCGCGCCGCGCCTGGGCGGGGATGAAGTCCGGGATGGCCTCGTCCAGAATTACGCGCACCTCCTCGCGGCTTCGTCTTGGCTCGTACTCGAGGCGCACGCGCGCGCCCGGCGCGAAGCCGCCGCCGGCGAAGAGCTCCTTGAGTTCTGTCAAGACTCGGTCCGCGAACGCGAGCGCCGTCTTCGGGTCCCACGCCCCGGCGTGGCGCGCCGCGTACCCGGGGAGCTTCAGCGTGTCCAGTGTCTGCAGCTTCCGCACGAAGCCGTCGTCGTCCCGGAACCCGACTAAGATCCGGCGCACGCCCACGGCGAAGGACTGCGCCCACCACTTCAAGAGTTTATCGCGCTCGAAACGCGCCACCTGCGCGTGCGCGTCCATCACGCGCGTCGTTTTCAGTTCCACGTACCCCGGCAAGCCCGTCTTCTCGCCGTCCCAGCAGTCCACCTCGCCGCCGAGCACGAGCCTGTGCCTGCCCACGCCGGCGCGCACGACGGCGCAGAACGCGTCGGCGCAGTCCACCGGGTCGGATCCGAACCCGCCCGTGCACGCCTCTTCAAACGAGAAGCCCCAGTAGCACATCAGCTTCTCGCGGTGCTTCGCGGGGTCCGAGGCGCGTTTCCTCTCCTTCGCGAGCGACTCCTCCGGCTCGAGCACGTTCAGCACCAGCACGTCGTGCACCGACTCGCACTCCATGTGCCACGCGTCGCGCGCGTTCCACGGCGTCGCCAGGAGCTTTGCGAAATTGCCGCGCCACGTGACCACGTCCGCGGCGGCGAGCTCCTTGTCCTCCACGCCCTTTGCGCGCAGCGCGCCGAAGATGGGGTCGAGGTCCGCGGGGCGCGCGACCTCCCGGTCGCGGTCGCGGAAGGTGTCGAAGCCCTCGCTCAGGTCGAACGGAACGGAGGGGCGCGCGTACGGCTTCAGCATGGACGAGTCGTAGGTGACGCCGGCGTCGCGAGATTTCGAGAAACACGCGAGCTCCACGGGCTCACGGTACGGCGCCGAGCGGGGGGGGTTCTCCGCGCCGGGGTCGTCCCGCACGCGGATGGGGGGGAGGTGACGCTCGCTGCTCATCGCGCCAGACCCGAGCCGTGAAGTTCACCTCGGGGCGCGTGCCCGTGGATGGTGGCTCTCGAGAGTGTTTCGTTTGTTACCCGCCGACCTTTTTTCGCCCGCGCTGCGTCGGGCGAATCGAGGCTCCGCCCGTCGGCCAAGAGACACACGACGCAATTGGCCAGTCGCGGCCAGTCGTGCGACGCGCGGACACCGGCGTCCGGGGGCGGCTGGGGCGTTCGCGGTTTCGACGTGGGGAGGCGCCTGCGGGTCGAGCGAGGCGACCGAGTTCATCTCGTCGGGTCTCTTCGCGGCGACCGAGAGCTCCGCTCGGAGAATCGGCGACTGAGGCGAGTACTCGGCGAGAAGCCTTCCGTCGGCGGGCGCGTTCGCCACCATGCGCGAGTACGAGATGGAGACGACGTTCGACGTCCCGCTGCAGACGTTCCTGCGCGTGGTGTACGGCGACGACGGGCAG
>MDSV01021754.1_pt1 | contig 17604 bp, 15 predicted proteins | sample 810851 | NCBI WGS metagenome assembly MDSV01 (sample SAMN05326640, study PRJNA326480) | marine metagenome | isolation source: seawater | place: Atlantic Ocean: North East | collected 2012 | reverse complement strand
CGCGGCGATGGCGGCCGCGGCGGTCGTGGCGACAACCGTGGGTTCCAACAGGCCGGCCGTGGCGGACGCGGGGGTCGCGGCGGACGCGGACGCAACTGAGACTCGAGAATAGCACGCGTCTAGTTTACGTTGTGAGGTCCTCAGGTTTACGGAAAAACGTTTTTCTGGCGCGCGTCGACTTGTCCGAGGAAAACGAGGAAACTCTCGTCTTCCCAGGTTCCGAAAAGCCACGACGACGTCGCTTCCCCTCACTCTTCCCCGACACTCCCTCCCCGCGCATGCCCACGCACGTCAGACGCGCCCCCTCGTTTGAGGAGATGACCTTCACCGAGCCCAGGACCGTGTTGTTCGCGGTCGGAGATAAGGACAGCGTGGAGACCAAGTTGTCTTGGCGTTGGTGCAGAGATAACTTTTTAGTTCCCTCCGACAACGTCTGGCTCCTGCACGCCCGACGCAAGGAGAGCGGCTGGGTCCCCCTGGACAGCGTCAAGACTCTGAGCGACGTATCGCTGGCTAAGGACTGGCTGCCTTCCGAGATCGCGCACTCCATCCACGGCATGGAGCACAAGCTTATCGTCATCGACACCTCGCACGACACGGGAGAGGCTCTCTTGAAGTTTATTTCTCTTGAGACGCCCCGCGACGCTATCCTGGTCATGGGCAGTCGGGGACGCCAGGGCTGGCGCAAGTTTCTGCTCGGCAGCGTCACTTCGTACGTCGTGCAGTACGCCCCGATACCGTTGCTGGTCGTGCGCTCGAGGAAGTATCGGGACATCCCCGACCTCACGTCTGACACCGTCGGCTCCGCGTACTTGGGCATGACGCCAACCGGAAAGAGCCGCACCGTGGCCGTCGCCGTTGACGGCACAGCCGCGAGCTTGGCGCTCGTCAAATGGGCGTGCCTGAACGCGCTCAAGATCAACGACCAGGTACACGTGCTTCACAGCGCCGTAAGCGAGACCCCCATCCAGACCGCGGACGCCACCAAACAGGTGGAGAAGTGCATGGACGCGTTGGCGGAGTTCCAGAAAGACAACGAGACGGGCAATGCGACGTCCGTTCTGCTCGACATCAAAGGCGGCGACCTTCGCGACCTCATCGTGGACTACGTCGCCGACCTCGGCGGTGCTGTCGATCTACTCGTCATGGGCACGCGCGGTATCAAAGGGAACCTGAAGCGCGCGGTCATGGGCTCGGTCTCCAGCTACTGCCTCTCCTTCGCAAACTGCCCGGTGCTCGTCGTGCCGTCGGACGTTGCGCGCGAAAGTGCAGGGCCCGAGTCCGGCGAAGATACGCCCGCCGCGTAAACGCTCCCGCGCGAAACTTTCGACGGAGGACGCACTTCGGGCCGCCTCGAATGAGCGCACCACGCGATCATGAAACGCACAAAGTGTCGATGAAACGTTTAAGTCTGAATCGCCGGCTACCTCGCCTCATAGATATCCTCCACGTCTTCTTTGTCGACGGTCCAGTCGCGATCATCGCCGGCCCACCCGAACGTTTCGCCGTCGTCCCGACGGCGCGACCAGGGCGTGGCATCGAAACTGCTCCTGCGAGACAGAGAAGCATCGTGCCCTTCCCCGCCGTACTGGGAAGACCCGTACTCCTCGAGTGATCGCGCCGAGGACGAGCTTTCCCCGGCCGATCGCCCGTCGCCTCGCTCGCGGTCCGCCGCGTTCTCGCCATCGACGTCCGCTCCCAGAGTTCGCCTCTCGATGCCCCACTCGACGAACGGCTCGACGTCCTCCTCGAGGAGCGCGCGAATCTCGAAGCGCAGAGGCAGGCGCGTCGAGAACATCTTCTCCACGGCGGGGAGGATGTCGCGCTCGACGACGGACGACACGGCGCGCACCGCGCGCGCGCGCGTGTACCCGGCGGCGAGGAGCCTCGGCGCAGCCGGCGGCGCGAGGTCCAGTCCCAAGCCGGATGGAGTGAGGTGCGTCCGCGCTGTAGCGCGGGATACGGTACCGGACGCTGTGTCTAATGCAGGCGGTGCCCCGACGGCCTCGAGTTCGCGGAGCCACCGCGCGGCGTTCGCGCGTATGCCAACTTCGCCGGGGTCTACTCTGTCCGGGTCGCCGGCGCGCGCCGCCAAGGCGAAGTCCTCCGCGGTGGTCTGCGTCGCCGACGCGCACATCGGGACCCCGCGCTCGAGATCACGGACGCGCGCGCGGAAAACCGTCACCTCGTCTTCCAGGGACGCGTTCGTGGCGACCTGTTCGTCCAGACGCCGGCGCAAGTCCTCGGCAACGCGACGCGTTTCGTCGAGTTTCGCCTCGGCATCCTCGGCTCGCTGTTCGAGCATGGCCGAGGTCTTCTCGCCCAGGTCCGCGCGTCGCTCGCTCGCGTCTGCCCTGCGTTCCGCCGTCAACGCGCGCGTGCGCGCTTTCTCCAGCCGCCCAGCAGCGCGTTCCTCGAAGCTGTCGCATCGCGCGGTGGCGGAGGCTGCGACTCGAAGCGCCTCGTCTCGTTGCGTTTCGGCACCCTCCAGAACCGTTTGCAACGCCTTGAGCTGTGCCTTCAGCGAGAACACCTCCTTGTCCGGGACGTGCAGGTGGTCGCGGAGGTGCTCGGGGATGCCGTCATCGGTGTTCGCGCGCGCGCGTGACTCCTCGGAGTCATCCAGGCGCGACAAGGGGGGTCGCTCGCTCATCGTCGGCGCGACATGGAAACGGTAACGAAGCGCGCCGGAGAATGTCAAACGTCGTTGTCGCACGCGTTTTTTTTGAGGACCGCCCGGGCCTGCCGGCGCAGTTGCGAACTTGATGACGACAACCTGACGTCCCAAAAATTCGCCTAAATTTTCCCGTTCGTATGGCTTGCAGTCAGAGAAGGGTTTTGTGATACCGAGACGATCATGCCACAGCGTCGTGCGCGCACCCCAGGCGGAACGCTGGGCCTGCACTGGAGCGTCGAGCGCGTCGGAGCCATCATGCTGCGGCACGCGACTAAGACCCTCGGCGCCAGGCTGACCCTCGCGCGGGCGGCCGCGGTGAATTTCTTCCACACCAGCCCGGTGGTGGAGTCCAGTTTGCCCAGGAAGAACGGTACGGCGCTCCCCCTTTCGCTTCTTTCGCTTCTGCACCTCGCCCTGCGCCTAACCCGAGGGCGAGACATACTGACTTACGGATCCTCGCACATATCTTCACAACAGGCACGACACAAGTCGGCGAAGGCCCCAAGGCTCTCTCATCGTCTTCCGCGCCCACGGATCTCAGCGGAGGTGAGCGAAGCACCCCGCGAATTTACCCCAAACGCAGCGCTCGATGAAGACGAAAACAGAAACTATCTCTCAGCCGCGAGCTTTGCGAGCGCTGAACCGAGATCCTGACCTCCTCTCCCAATTGCTGTATACGAACACACAGTTCTCGATGCGTCCGCGCAGACGCTGTTCCTTACGGAGATGTTCCGCGGCATGTCTCTGACGATGAAGTACTTCTGGGAGCCGAAGGTGACCATCAACTACCCCTTCGAGAAAGGACCGCTGTCTCCCCGCTTCCGCGGAGAGCACGTGCTTCGGAGGTACCCCACGGGCGAGGAGCGGTGCATTGCGTGCAAGCTGTGCGAGGCGATCTGCCCCGCGCAGGCGATCACCATCGAGGCGGAGGAGAGAGAGGATGGCAGCCGCCGCACGACGCGCTACGACATCGACATGACGAAGTGCATCTATTGCGGTTTCTGCCAGGAGGCGTGCCCAGTGGACGCCATTGTGGAGGGGCCCAACTTCGAGTACGCCACGTATTCGCACGAGGAGCTCCTGTACGACAAGGAGAAGCTCCTGAACAACGGGGACAAGTGGGAAAAGGAGATCGCGAAGAACTTGGCGAACGAGGCGTTGTACCGGTGATGTGCGAGCGGCTGGGATGTCTGTTTTTTTTCTTTCGATCGACCCGCGGCTCCGAACGAAGTTCGCGGGCTCGCGAGACGCCCTCGTCGTCGCGCGGCGCGTCGACGGGTGTTCAAACACTTTAGTCTTGCAATGTAAACGTATCTTTTTCGTTCAACCCGGAGCGATGCCGTCGACATTCTCGAAGGTGCGCAAGCGAGCGCTCTGCTTTACGAAAAATGGAAATCGAGAGAAGGCGTCTCGACCTGCCAGTTGCCACGGTGGCAGTGACATTTGTAGTGCGAAGCGTCTGCATCACGAAACGACATCTTTGAAGGGTAGCTCAGCGCGACAACAACCCATCGCACGACGAGTGATTTCGATCGACAGTCGAGTCAAACGCAACGCAACCCACCCAAGCCGAGCTGGCGAGCTGGCGAAAGATGGCGTCCTTCTGCGTAGCGCCGCCCGCGGCGGCGCACGCTCGGCTCGGGACCAGATCTTTCAGATGTGCAAGCGATAGGACGGCGTCTTCGTCCGGACGCGATGCCGTGGGGTGTCGCTCGATGGGCCGCATCCCCCGTCGTTCTGAGCCTGATCGGTGGAATTGCGGCGGAAGAAAGGACATGTCCTTGGATCATGACTTCGGTCGTCGCGTCTTCCGGTCGCGACGGTCGCTTCAGCGGCTCGAGAGCACCGGCGAGGCGACGGCGCCTTTGCCAGAAGACGGCAGCGACGAAGACGGCGCCTTTGCACGCGAACTCGCAGAAGGGGAGATCATCGCGGACGTTCCACCCCGTGGTAGTCCTTGTTGGGCGGATAAATGGTTGAAGGTTCCGGAGAAAGGGTTCTGCGAGGTGCCTTGGAACGGAGGGACGGTGTTCAGCGTGATGTTTTTGTGGTTTGCGTCCTTCATGTTGGTGGGGCACATCGGTTTGCCGTCGGTCGTTCGCTGGCTCGGGTTTAACTGCAGAGAGCTCTCGGCGCGTGGTCTGGCGATGTATAGCCTGAGCGCGGATGTCGTGGAGATGTTCGTGGGGCTAGGAGTGCTCTTCCAGTGTCTTCGTCCGTATTTCCCGCTCCCCAAGCGATGGTTCCCAGTGAGTTTGAAGGGGCGCTGGTGGAAAGAAGTCTTGCTCGGGTGCACAGTGTTCCCCATCGTGAGCACTCTGAACAATCTCAACAGCAGTTTGATGCCGATTCCTAGCACGTCGCTCCCAGTGTCGCCATGGGAGCAGTCCCTGTTGTCCAACGACTTGGTCTCGATTTGCTTTTACGTCGCGGTGGTGTCTCTGGTGGCTCCGGTGTGGGAAGAGATGATCTTTCGCGGTTTTCTTCTTCCATCCTTCACGCGGTACTTTCGAATGGACGTCTCCGTGCTGCTCAGCTCGCTGATCTTCGCGCTCGCACACTTCAGCATGGAACGACTGATCCCGTTGACGTTTTTGGGTATGCTCATGTGCGTGGTTTACGTTCGGTCGAAAAATATCCTGGCGCCCATAATCTTGCACAGCTTGTGGAATGCGTTCGCGTTCGTCGAGCTCATCGTCAACCCAGCTGCGATGGTGAACTGGGTGACGACGCTTTTCGGGTTGGGCATCTAGCTACTAGATCGCATAGCTTAGCGCGAGTGTCTTGCTACTACAAATCTAATAGACACAGCACCGAAAAAAATCGCATCTCTGAACGTTCTCACCCCGCGCTCGCATCAAAAGCTTGACATCTCGTTGTCGTTCACGAGCGACCTCGCGTTCTTTTCCTCGCGCCATCGAAAGTACGCCGAACCCGCGAAACTTCCGATGAGGACGAGCGCCAACACGACGACCGCCGCGGTCAACGACGACTGCTGTGCTCTAAGCGCGTCGATTTCCCTGCCGTCACTGGATGCCCAAGCACTCGGAGTGGGTGCGACGATCCCTGGCAAGCCACACGTGCAGTTTCCCGACAGCGGGGCTCCGCTGTTGTAAACCTCGCACGGGTTGAATATCGACAAGTCGCCCACCTCGGGTTTGAAGTCGATGAAATCGTAGAAGTGCAGCACAGGACGACCCCGCATGCCGCTGTCAGACCTCACGACGATGCGAGAAAGCATGCGGTGAAAGGATTCGCGCCTGACCATCCACGATGAGACGGGGAAATAAAACTCGTAGACGTACGAGATTGTCGTCGACGGGTCGCTGAAGCTTGGCATGGAGACGTTTCGAGTCCATTTCTCGCACGGGATACCACGCACAACACCGGCTTCAGTGACCCCATGATACTCAATCGGTGTATCACCACCAGTTATTTTAAGAAACTCTGCGGTAGACGATAACCCGTTACCGCTGCCACGACCGAACATGGGAAAGTGTCCGTCTGACACCTTATGGTGCTCGCAGAATCCCGCAGGGTGCGTGCCGTTTCGGTGCATGAACAATGCGGTGTCCCGCTCCGTGTTCACGATACGCGTCTGTTTCGAGTACGACGAGTGTTCATCAATGCGTAGGTTGTTCGTCGAGGCATCGTACCATTCGTAACGCAGCATGCTGTACGAAACGGAATCCAAACCTTCACCTTCGTGGTTGATGTTCGCCTCTATGACAGCGCTCCAAGTGTCGGGAAGCGTCGGCAGGTGAGGGACGAGATTGCAGCACCCGATGCGAGTACCGTCGGGGTCATGCACAACAACGGATGCCGCGCGTTCATAGTCTAGGAGGTAATCACGCGTGACATTTGAATCAGTAGGCGAAGGCACTCCACCGGGGAAGTCGTGCTCGACCAAAACGATGTTGTCGCCGCTGTCTCTTCCGGTGACATCGTGTAGGAAGTGAGAGCCACCCGAGTCGATCTCGCACCTCGAGGCGTGGATGTGTGATTTCGTCGAAAAGGCACCAGAAGCACCCGACTCTTTCTCAACCGCGAGGGTCACCTCTAGCCTAGACTGACCCGAAGTAAGATTCACCATCGTTCCCGTTCCAGCCGCGACGTAATTGTAGTGTTCCGCGTAAGTGTCGATGGGTGCCGTCATCGACAGCGTCGCTTTGAGAACTGGAACGTCCCATACATCCGCGTTGAAGAGGTAGACAGTTGGGTCGCATTCGGCAAACGTCACGAACTCCCCCGCAGCACCACCCAGAGACAGCATCACGAGGGCAACAACCCGCACGACCACCGTCGCCCGCATAGTCACTAAGATTTCGGTGATCCTCTAGCGTCCCGGCGCTAGAGGAAGTGCAGGAGGCTCGGTCGTTCGACGTTGCACACGACGACGACGTGTCAAAAGAATATTTTCGAGGTGTACCTGGCAGACTTGCTCGAAAAGTTTTATGCGGCTCTGCGCAGCTGCGTGCATGACTTCTTCCGCCCGCGTATCTAATAACTTACAAGGTGAGGTCCTACACGTTCTATCGTGACGCTGGTTTCGCGCCTTTTGGCTTCCTCGCCTTTTGCTCTTTCTGATCCTTCTGCTCCGGAATCGGTGCGCTGCTGCAACACCAGCAGCACGTGGCCTCTTCCTGGAAAGGTGATTTGGCGTCATCGTTCATCGAAACCTTGACACCCTTCGGAGTTGTGATGGTCTGCTCCGCCGGCGGTATCACGGCATCATCAAGCGTCCAATTCAACACAGACATCTGGCTCGTCAGAATCTCTTCGATCGTCAGTAAGCTCTCGGAGGTGTCGTTGAGCTGACTGAGCCTCGTCACCTGTGGAATCTTCTCCTTCTGACTCGTTGGCGACAGGAGACCGAGTCCGGAGAGTAAGCTCGCCAAGGGATCGATCGGGATCTGGTTGTACTCGTCCAGGCGCTTGGCCGTGTATCGAAGCTCTCGGAACATCTCATCCGATACCTTGCCGTTTAGGATTTGCCCTGACCCTGGAAGGTCTTTCATTTCGTTCACGCAGCGTAACACTTCCGTCTTTCTCTTCTCAAACTCCGCGAGCGGCGTCGGCAACTCGTTCCCACTCTGCTTCGTTCGGCTTACCGCGAGATCACAGAGCGCCTCGACATCCCTCAAACGCTCCAGGTACCCATTGAGCGTATCGTCGCGCTTGAACTTCCTCGACGCCGCAGACTTTGCAGACCCTACGCTCGAAGCACTTGGAGGCCGCACCCAGCTCTTATCTAGTGGAACCCGTACCGGCGCGGGCGTACGTAGCGGCGAAGAAAGCGACTGAATCCCCGTTTCAGCACCGCCTCCGCGAACGAAATCGCGAGAGGCCCCCGAACGACCCGACCGGCCAGACCGCGTTGACCGCGCATCCGGGCGCGAAGGCGTGCTCTCGCCTCGAGGTCGCCTCTCCCGTCGCCCTGAGCTCGATGGGACACCCTGATCGCGCTCCTTACCGCTCATCACACCGCGCCTCGCCGAGTGAAGCGGGGTGTTGTCGAGCTTTTCGTGACACAACGAGACAAGCTGAAAAACGCCCGAGCACCCCACTAAACTTGGAATCGACAGTCGGGCGGGATCCAAGTTTGGCAAGTGCGACAGGCTGACTGGCGACTGGCGAAAAACAAATAAATCAAGCGCGATTGTTTTTGGACGGGTCGACGAAAACTCGCCTTCTCGCGCTGACACTCCTCTCGGGCGCGCTCTAGAAGCGTCTGAGCGGGTGGTGGACCTGAGGGCGGAACGCGACGAGCCCAGAGGCGAGGTCTATGAGTTGCGGGGGACATCGGAAAGAGATCCTTGGAATTCTCCACGCCGATGTTCTGCTAGTCTGACTCGAAGGGGACGGGTTCGTTTTAGCACACAGGAGTGACAACAGTGGGCACATGGCGCAGAGCGGTACGACGTCGCGCAGGCGAATGCGCGTGTATCGCGTCCTTGCCTTTATCGCCGCTGTCATTTTGATTCCGGTCATCATCAACGCTCGAACGTCGAGCCATAAATCTCTTCCTGCGACCAACGCGCGTGGTTCTGAACACGGATCCCTCAAGGGCAAGCTGGATGACATATATAAAACCAAGTCAAAGTGGGCACCGACTGCGGCAACGATTTCGAATGTTATGGACACCGTGACCTCCGACGACCAGGAAACCTCACTGAGTGGGGACGATGACGTCAATAGTGGGGGCTCGGAAAAGCTGGGGCGTGGTGCGGGATCTTCGAGTGTGTCGGTGGCATCGAAGAAGACGACGTCAAACCAACTTGACACGGAAAAGGCGACGCCGGGGATGTGGAGCGACGCGTCGGAGCACAAGAGGGTGATGATCGCTATCGTAGAAGCCCTGGCAGTGACTTACCCGGACCGTGTAAGTAGTGGTAAGCTAGTCATGGCGACGGTAGCGAACGAGGCCTTTCTAGAGCTTCTGATGAACTGGCTCGCGTTTACGCGGGCCCACGACGTCATGGTGATTGTCGGGGCGCTTGACGACGCCACCGCGGAACGCTGTAAAGCAATGTCGGTACCCGCTGTGCAACTGCAGGATGCAGGACTAGACACGACAGTGATATCTCTTGACGAGCACGAGGTGAAGAACAAGAACTTCAGAGGATCGCAGAGGGGTTTCCAGAACTACGGCGTACGAAAGTTGTCATTCCTCTTGACATTGCTCGAGTTGGGCCTGGATGTCTCGCTGTCAGATACTGACGTAGTGTGGAAGAAGAGGTACGTACACCCGAATGAGCGTACACTCGAGCGGCGGCGATAGGGGAAGCCGCAGTATACTGACAACCTTGATCATCAACAGCCCCGAAGAATTATTTTCAGGAAAAAGCGGTACATATGCCGATACTGCGGATGTGCTCGTCACAAGCGACTGCCTCTCGCAAGATATTGAATCAAAAATGGTACGTGCGCGTTCAAAAACGTGCAGTGCAAAAATTTATGTCCCGCTTTGAATGCGTTATTGAATTATCATTGTTTCTTCCTCACACAGGTGAGCGCATCGGCGCTGAAGTCGGCATCGACCGAAAACCCGACTTTCAACTACAAAGAGTGGGCATGTGGAGTCGGTGGCCCGGAGCCGTGGGAAGATAATGCGAGCCCTCTGACCTCAAGAATAAACACTGGGGTGACGTTCTTCCGCTCGACCGATAATGGAGTCGCTATGGCTAAACGCTGGCTCGAAAAGACAGCTGAATGCTTCTCAAATCCTGACCAAGGTTGCGACGATCAGACCAGCTTTAACGCTTTAGCGGCGCATAAGGGAGACATTAACCCCGTCATGGACGGGCGTCACGGCACGGTACGTCTTACACGAAAATATAGTCATCCTCACACCTTGCAACTGACGCACCTCCTGCTCGGTAAAATTACAGAAACCCGTAATGGGAGGAGAAGGCCGTGTTTACTGGAGCGAATTCGAGGGTAAACGATGCGCAATAGGGTGAGAACCTTTCTGTTCCGTGTCTTCCATCATCTCTCTATTCGCACCGTCGCATGTACTTACACGATCACGTGTTCCAACAGGTATCTACCGATCAGTGACTTCTCCAATGGACACGTCTTCTTTTTACAGAAGGTCCCTCAGAACCTTAAGGTACGAACCGCCGGGTTGTGCTTCGAATCTTTAGTTTCGACACTGACCGCGTGTCCCTCGTATCGCAGAAGTACCCTTATGCCATTCACAACACACACAACTTCTACGGCCATTCAGGTACGTTATTTCATTTCTCTGTTCCTTGTCTGAATTTTTTACTGAACGCGCCGTGTGTTTCCGCAGGCAAGATGTATCGATTTCGCGCGTCTAAGCTATGGGCAGTTGAGGGGAATTCGGAGGAGTACTCGGACGAATTGAATTATTTATCGTTCGAAAGTTTCTCCGGGACTGAGGCTTCGAAGGAGAGTTCTCCACTGGTGGCTCACATTTTGGCGAGGGATGAGTTGCGTCGAGAAATTTGGGCTGCTATCGGTCTCGCGAAGGTTCTTGATCGAGTTCTCGTTCTTCCTCGGTTCAACTGCTTTTGTGACCGATATTGGTATCCCATCCTTCCCCAGTGCCGCTTGCCCGGTAGTCAGCGTTTCATGTTCTCGCAGTCGTGCCCACTGGATCAAATACTCGATGTCGGAGCCGTGGCTGATCCTGGGTTCATCGTGAAAACCCGCGTCGACGGTTTCTTCGAGCACGCCAAAGCTAAGCCACTTTTGGAGTCCAGGACAGTGGTGCGTCTCGTTGAGACGCGCGAAAAAGTTAAATGTTTGTCACCGGAGGAAGTTAAGAAGTCGCTCGCCTCGTCAGAGACGGTGTTACATATCACGGGCGGGATTCGAGGATTATTCTGTGGTTTTCCAGACAACAGCGCCGAGGCTAAAGCCATCGATGCTGGAATCTCGAAAGCGTTCAACTCGGACTGGTGTTGCCATCAGAACGGCAGCATGCCAATTGCGCCGCACACTCGCGTCGGCGCCTTGCCCGGCGGATCTTTCGCTGCTGGGCCTCACGCAGACAAAGTCACCATAGATCTTGCGTCACACATTTGGGATCTAACCATCCCTGAGAGGGATAAGTGGCAGGCGCGCATTTTCGGCGTACCATTTCCTGAGGAATCGAGCATGGCTGAGCACAACCACTACAAGTGTTGACGCGGGGGAAGCGGTGCGGGGGAGTAAACCTTGATAGAACGTTTCTTCGATTAGTAAACTTCAGACGTGCAAAGTCACATTCCAAGCTATGAAACCCAACCCACTATGATCACCCCGTCGCGGTATCCACGTCGTTACACCAGTTTGTCCATTATGCTTGAGTTGGCCTTCTCCAACTTCATTAGATTGTCGTACACGCCCAAGATCTTTTGACTGTTGATCTCGAGTACCAGCCCGCCAACGATGGTCTCGTCGAGCACGGTGTACGCCTTAGGTGAGTTGAAAATGAGGTCAAGCTCGCAAACGTTCTCAAACACGCGATCGAGAGTCTCCACGTAGACCTGAATGAGGTCAAGCATCGCGAGTTCCGACTCAGACCTGTCACTCAGAATGCAGAAGTACAGCGTCGCGAAGTGACGGTACACCAACTTGGTGTCGGGACCGAAGGTCTTCTCGTCATCCACGAAGCTGCACAGGTGGTCAGGGCGCCCGGTGACGATTTTGTACACCGTTTGACACAACTCAGTCTGCTTGTCCACACCGAGCTGCTCGTAGAAGCGGCACAGGCGGACCATGGCTGCAGGGAAAGGAGGGTTGAGAACGAGATCGTCAGTCACAGCTGACTTGGACAGGCCGCGTGCTGCGAGGACTGAGGCGGAAACGCGATGACATCCACGCGGTCGTGGGGTGCTTGAGTGGAATACACTTGCATCATGTAAACGGGGAGACGTACCGTGGTTGTTCACCACGATGAAAGCCTTGATCATGGTGGCTTCCTACTCTCGTCTCGCCGCACGAGCAGTGAAGAATTTCGTGAAGAATGCGCGCCCACTTAGTTGGGAATCGCTCGCCAAGGGAACGGCTGAGAAACTCGCGCTCACAGTCCGAGCGAGAGCGTTGAGGACGGTTGGTGCCTACGCGAGATACGCGCACGCTGTCTGTTCCGAGCGCGCGGGCTTGTCCGCGTGCGTGGATCAGTGAAGGGCGGGTTTCTCGGGGCGACACAGATGCTGGCTTTACGGGCCGCGGCCCAGTCGACGGAGGAGCACCGCGTTTGATTTATTTTAGAAAGCGCTCGCCGGAATGCGGATTCGAGATTTTCGTTCAAGCGTGACTGGTCTGTCTGACTCTCGATTAAGATTCAACCCGTTAGGGTGCGGGCCATCGGGGCCGCCCGGTGCTCCTGGCGCGCCACTTTCCACCGAACACACGCACGTTCGTTTCATCATGGGTGCTACTACTTCGCGATGCGAAGAAGCCGAGGCTGAGCCCGTCCAGGAGGTACGTTCTGCAGTGCGATATCTTCGCCTCCATGTATCGATTTCGTTTCCCTGTCTCGTTTGCTGTGCAGGCTGGCACTAGTGGAAAAAAGAAGCCCTAGATGGTCGACCTAACCTCGCCATCCTCCTTCCCATCCTCAGGTTGAGGTCGAAGAGCCCGTTGCCGAGGTCGAAGAGGAGCCCACCGCCGACATCAAGGTGCGCATCCGCGCCGCGCGTGAACGCGCCGTCGCAAAACCCGGCGATCGAGGCTTTGCCTTCCCGATGCTTTTTTCCCTTCCCCGCCTGTACCCCGAGGCACTCTCCTCTGTCTGACCTTCGTCCCTCCTCGCCTCCACGTACAGATCGAAACCGCGCCTTTCGACCCCCGCTTCCCCCAGACGAATCAAGCGAAGCACTGCTACACTCGTTACAACGAGTTCCACAAGTGCGTGCCCTTGCCCCCACAGGGCCGTCGACGCCACGCCCACAAAACAACGATGGTTGTTGTTGGTTGCCAGAACCCTGCTGACAAATAAATATCTTTCTCTGCCCTCTCCTCTCCCCTTTTCTTCATCGTCTCAGGTGCAAAGCGCAGAAGGGCGAGGATGATGAAGAGTGCGAGAAGTATGCCAAGTACTATCGCTCTTTGTGCCCTACTGACTGGGTGACCAAGTGGAACGAGGAGCGCGAGGCTGGTACCTGGCCCGGGCGCTACTGAGGAGACCGGCGACGAGACGTAGATGTACAACAGACCGCGCTGGTTGGCTAACGAGTTGGTAGATAGACCTCTACTGCTTGTTCGTTCATTTTTTGTATTCTGTGATGGTCGACACGCACGACGCTCTCTCCTCCCCTTGTTAAGTGCTATGCTCCAGTCATCTACCCCTGAGCCACTCGCCGGAAAGGGTCCACGCTCCCTGCACGTACACGCGGTCCCACACGTTCCCGAAAGAGTCCAGCGCCGGCCGAGCGTCGAGGTGCATGGCAATCGGCGAGCGCGGGTCCGCTGATTTCGCGTTATAGAAGTCGATGACGTAACGCACGTCCACGCCGCATCGATCGACGATCCAATCGTGACGGTCGAAGGGCAGTTTGAACCCGAGAAAGTTGAGAAATCTTGCCTTCGGGCTGTAGTCACGCGGCCGCCCACGAAACTTGAGCAGCTTCGGACAGTCGCACTCCCCGGCGTGGAGTCGCTCCCACTTGAGCACTTCCTCCCAGCACCGCTCGTTCACTGCGTTGTGTATAGAAATCACGTTCGACATGTCGCCCTCTTCCGGGGTCCAACCCTTACGCACGATGGCGTTGTAAAACATTTGTTCGCTGGGATACCGCCACGTGCCCGTCGCCCCGCGCTGGTGCTCGGGTAGATCTCTGTTCCTCTCGCTAATCGGTATGCTCGACGACACCCTGTCTTTGGACAGCTTCCCACTCTGTTTCGCCGCTCGAGTCTGGTTCGGATCTGGCATCATGTTGCTCGGGTTCACAGACGCCGGCGAGGTGAGATCGTTCGAGGCGTCGGCTGAAGCGGATCCCTCTTCGCTGGGAGTGCACGCCTTCCCACTCGCGATGCGAGCGAACAGCACGTTCGCTTCATCCTGCGTGATGGGAACCTTCGCCGCCTTGCTGCCCGAGCCCCATCCGAACCATCCCATCCCCGCTGGTATCCGAAGTTCGACGCGTGCGCGTGTTTGCTGACACGACGCGCGTTCTCCCTCTCATCAACACGTCTTTAACTTGCTGGCAGAGTTCGCTGTTGTTGGGAACTTCTTCCATCCGGCCATTTTATTCACGCGGCGTGTTCATGAGTTCACCTCGATAGAACTGTGCCGTTGCTTCGCCGTGGCAGGCGAGGACAATTTCGCGTCATCACTCTGACGCGTGCGATGAATCACGTGCACCTTCCTCCGAGGGCTACATCTTTGTGTACTCTATCACTCCGTTAAAACAGATAGGACCCATATGTGAACCACGCCGACGAAACTCTGCGCCGTCAGTTTTTCCACTCCAGCTTGGATTGCTCCAGGACATACTCAGCCAAACCCCGCACCTCATCGTCGGACAGCCTCGCACCGAACGTGCACTGCCCACGGGGCTGACAGTCCTGCCCGTACCCAGGCATCTTGTTCTTGCCTCCGTATACCAGCGTGTAGATTGTGTCTACGTCGTTCACGCCATTTCGCTGCAAGTCCTGCGGGAACAGGGTCGCCCCTGCGGCTACGATGTTTCCACCCGCGGCGTGGCACCCAGCGCACGTCTTGTTGAACAGCTCAGCGGAAGCGTCTTCGGCTGATGCAGAGCCCGCGCTGAGGGACACCGCCGCAGCCGCTGCGATGGAAAACATCGCGCGTCTCACCACCTCACCGCGCTCCGGCGCACTCCCTGCACTCGCCCAGCACACAACCCTTCCTCGACGACACGCTTTTTCTGCAGTCGCCGACTTCGCGTTTACTCTCACGCCACGGCACGTCAAGGTCGTGCTGGTAGTCGAAAGCATCAGTAGCGTCTACACCGTATCTAGGCGGTCCGGCTCAGTGAAGACGAGGAGAGATTATCGCCTGCGCCTCGCAAAGTCGCGCGACCTTGAGTGAAGGCCTAAGAAAATTGCGAAGAGATTACTCGCGTTCGGGCCTGCATTCCAATATTCCAACATCAGTACACAGCATTTAGTCATGAAAATCCTGAAACGAATCTTTATAGATATGACGCACAGTGGCTACAAATCATATTCTGCGTGGGTGCGTGGCTCGCGAAAAACGACTTGTCAGGACGCTGAGTTGGCGTGGGATCTGGCGTGCGCGCGCCGTCACACACGGCAGCGCTGAGTGAACGCGCGTGACCTCGTCTGACTCTTCTATTAGACTCACTCGACACACGCCATGTCCCTCGCGACCGTTGCTTGCGCGTCGACGGTCAGCCGTCCGGCGTTCGCCGGAACCGCGCGATCGACCGGCACTTCCACGAACGGCCCGCGTGCGTCCTCCTCGCGTGAAGCCGCGTGTTTGTGCTCCGGACGCGTGGACCTCGCGCGTCAGCGACGCGTCCCCCGTCACCGCAGAGGCGACGCGCAGACGTGCGCGAGCGTGAGCGTCGGTGACGCGCAGTGGTTCGTCAACCAAGGCCTCGCCGCGGCTGTCATTCTCGGCGGCTTCGTCGCCACCGGTGGGCTCGAAGAGCTCGGCCTTGGAGGAAAGGAGGAGAGGGATTTCCGCGAAGACGAGAGCGAGCCGTGCTCCATGTGCGAGGGCACTGGACGCACGGAGTGCGCTTGCATGCGTTGGTCTGATGACGGCGAAGGTTGTGAGAGCTGCGGGTACTCGGGCGTGACTTTTTGCCCTGCCTGCCGCGGTGGCGGCAGAGCCGTGCGCGTCACCCTCGAGATCCCCGTGGAGCAGGACGAATTGGCTGACATGGCTCGCGAAAATGTCCGCTTTGAGAGCACCTCTCCGTTCCTCGCCGCGATCGCCACGCCGCGATTGCCCGACTCTCCCTCGGGCCAATTCGGAAGCGCGGCGCTCGACGAGCCCATCCCGCACGCCGTGGTCGCGGAGCCTCGAAGCAACAGCAGCTCTGAGGGCGGACCGGGCGGGGAGAACGACGGAAACCCGTCGTCTTCCAAGGACGACGACTTCTACGCGCAGTCCGGCGAAGCGATTCGCACGCTGCGCGAAGACTACCCGGATTTGCTACAGAAGCAGATGTCTTGGGGGATCTACCGCGAGGATATCGGGCTGGTGGACGAGACCGAGTCTTTCGGGCACGCGCGCGGACATGTTGTGGCGAGCGGAATCAAGGAATACAAGCGCTGCCACAAGTGGCTCCGCACGGCGGCGGCGGTGCTCTTCAGCCATTCGGAAGTGCAAGTGTCGCGAATTTGGAGCCCTTTGGGCATGAGTGGGGACCGCTCCATCAAAGTGCGGTGGTGCATCAAGGCCCGACTGCGCATCGTGGGCGGTCTCACGGAGGAGGCGCACTTCGACGGCATCAGTGAGTACAAGCTGGACAAGCGCGGGTTCATCTACCAGCACACCATCACGGACCTGGACTGGGACGTGGCGCAAATGCGCGATCGCATCGCGGAATTGAGCCACGTCCTTGGCCAACGCGCGCGTGAGCCTCAGCTCGGCAGTGGACAGTGGTTCAAGGACCTGGTCCCTGCCTGGTTAACCAACACATCCGGAGGAAAGTGAACGCGAAAAAATAGTTGTATCAAACAACTACACCCTAAGCGGTATATCCTAGAGCTAGAGCCAGCGAATGGAGCGCACCGACGCGCTTTTCATTCTGTTGTAATACCTAATACATGCAAGCGAAACGATCGAGTCGCTGCGAGACGTTTCACAAAAGGATTAGTGTCAGAGCGCGAGAACGGTTGCGGGAAGCGTGAATCTTCACTTCGGGTCGAACGAATCGTTCCTCTCGGGTCGTCTGGCGAGAAAAACGCGAAGCCTCATGCGTCAAGGCGTGCCTTGCGAGCATTATTATCGACAGGACCAGGCGGCCTAATTACCAGCGTGCCAAAGTCATCCGTTAGCGATACTGAGGGGCATCATTGGCTTCTCGTGAAGAGAGGTGTGGTCTCGGGAAATCCGAACAGAAAACCTGGAATGCACTTTCCGAGACGGGAGGCGGGAGACAGAGGAGGAGCGAACCCCAATTGTGACCAACTAGCTACCTTTTGATGTCATAGTCGTCGCTCGCGGTCGCGGTGAAACCGATCATGGGTGCGATGCATGTCTCGTCCGCCGCGCCCAAGGTTGTGTCGTGGCCTTGACTGAAGCTTCACGGGAGCGTTTTCTGACTTCGCATCGGGGCGCTCTCTCTGTGGAGTTTCGTTTTAGCAAACATCGCTCGCATGTAAAAAATGGCTATCTTACTACACAACGTCGCTCTCACCTGTAAATGTGAATACGCCCGCTCGCGGTACCGGCGGCGATGATGTTCCTGGTGGGGTGCACGGCGAAGCGCGACGCGATGGCGGTCATGCGCTCGGCGTCGGAAAGTTTCGCG
>MDSV01138860.1_pt1 | contig 17605 bp, 17 predicted proteins | sample 810851 | NCBI WGS metagenome assembly MDSV01 (sample SAMN05326640, study PRJNA326480) | marine metagenome | isolation source: seawater | place: Atlantic Ocean: North East | collected 2012 | reverse complement strand
TCAATGGTAAATTCTTGATACTGGGCCATGAAATAATCCTTAATTTCTTTGTCGGACGCGCTAAACGCCCCTGCCATTTTAAACTATTTATACAAATTAAGATTTTAAACACCTATGACCATAAATCTATTATAAGTTTTTAATTTAAGAGTGTGCTTTTCAAGTATCTTCATGTCAATATTTTCTGCAAATTCATTACAGTCTTTCTTACAATTAATATGATCTTTTATCTCAAAGTAATTGTTACTCTGTAACACGACTAAAGCTGAATGTTTTTTCTTTTTAATAAAATCATTAATAACTTTATCAGTAATATGCTCACAGGACGTACATATTATAATATCAAATTCAGACGGATCATAATCTTCTATGCTTGCAGTTTGATACTTTACGTTAGGAAATAAAGAAACTTTCTTACAATTCTCATCTATGTCGAATGATATAACGTTCTTGTCTATAAAATGAGCGGCTAAACCATGCCAACCAGCTGCAACAAGTATCTTACAATCTGTATACATATCTAAATAAGGTTGTAAATACTTTATCAACCACTTTTTATTTTTTACTTGATTTTTATTAACAGAATTTGCGATGTCTCTTACTGTAGCAATATCATCACAAGATTGTATCTTTTCAATAACGTAATTATAAACCATGACAAGAGTTATTTATAGTCTTTATATAGACATACCAAAAGACGAACTAGACGATCAGCCTCCTCATTATGGCTACACATTACCTAAAACTTTACACACCAAGATAGAACTTAAAAAGAACTACGATTGGCTTAAGTCAATGCAACAAAGATACGCAAATAAGTTAAATATAGAATATAAGTTATTTGAGTACGATAAAAATTATAAAGAGTATCATAGATGGTTTAAAAATGAATACCCACAAATCACTTCATACAATGTAGTTAATTTTTATAAGATACACTTAATGTATGAATTATCAAAAAAATATGACGAGGTTCTATATTTAGATTTTGACGCCATTCCTATTAGAGATAAAAACTTTTTTGATTATCATAATTTTAATGACGGTGTTCATATATTAACTGGTACTACTGAAAGTCAAAGTACCGTGGACACTGATAGTAGTGGAATTCACTATGAGGCTAACAGAAGAAAAGAAAGTAGAAAACATAGTAACAGATCTCCTACGGCAAAATACTGGAATGCAAAAGCAATGTGTATTTCTGAAGGAATATCAGGAGACCACACAGTGTATAACACGGGTATCGTAGGAATTAATAAAGACAATCTACAAAAATTAAGTTATTTTAAAAACTTTAATTATACTATGGAACTTATGGATAGACTTAGAGGAGAAGAAGGAAAGATGTATCCACTGTACATTCATGAATTATTTGGATACGATAACGAATCGATATGGGCTTACAAAACTTTACTAAACGAAGTGACTACTATAAAGTTAGATAATACTTGGCATCACTTTATGGACAAGTGGAATTATATACCACATTCCACGAATATAGTTCATTGTATTAATAAAAACTTTAAATACGTAAGAGAATACTGTGAAAAGAATAATCTATAGCATTTACACTAATAAACTAGATGAACATATGTCAGCTAATGACTATAAGAGATCTCAGTTTGAAAGGTATAAGAATCAGATCATAGAATCTCAAAAACACTACGCTAGTATTTGTAAAGCAGATTATAACTTATTTGAGACTGATATTACTGATTACGACAAAGTACAGTTTAAAAAAATATTATTATTAGAAGAACTAAGTAACGATTACGATGAAATTTTATATTTTGATTTTGACGTTGTTCCTCAAACAAATAAGATATTTTTTGATGAGTTTAATTTAAATAATATCTGTGCACACAGTCTTAACAGAGTTTTAGTTGAAAAAGTTATAAGAAAGAAACTAGTGCGAGATGATTTTGATAAGATGAACATGTTCATAAAGACATGTTGTAAGTGTGCTATGTTATTACACGATGATATAAGTGGAAATGAATATATAATGAACACCGGAGTCTTAGGCGCTAACAAAAAAGCTATCAATAATTTAAAGTTTTCTGAAAGAATGAATGTTATGTCAAAAAAATTTAATCAAGCAGTAGAAGATAACCTTTATCCAGAAGAGATAAATAAATGGTGGATGCCAAATAACGAAGTCTATATGAGCTATCTTCTTGAAAGATATAATATTCCACATACTAATATTGGCATGCAATGGAACTTTATGCTCGACGGTTATTCTCCAAAACCGTCTTCTGCAGCTCACGTACTTCATCATATAAGAAAAGAATTCGAGTTGAGTTTTGCTTAAAAGAAGATACTTAAAAGAAATAACTATTGACAGTACATTTAGATGTACTCTTGAATGCCCAAAATGTAGAAGACAATCATACAGAAAAGCTGGTATTCCTCCGGGTGGAAAAAATGGTAAAGACTTAACGATAGACAATTTCAAAAAACTGCTAAAATTTTTTCAATATTTTAATTTTTGTGGACAAGTAAGTGATTCAATTTTTAATCCTCATTTAATTGAAATGCTAAAAATGGTAAAAGATGCTGGAAAAATTTGTCATATCGCAACTGCTGCTACTTCAAAAAAACATAAAAAAGACTGGTATATTAAAGCATTTGAAGCTAACCCTGAAGCAAAATGGACTTTTGGAATAGATGGATTACCAGATGAAAGTTGTATGTACAGAATAAATCAAGACGGCGAGTTCTTATTTGAAATGGCTAAGCTTTGCGCGAAAATGTGTAGAAGATCTGTTTGGCAATATATAGTATTTTCATACAACGAAAATCATATTGATGAGGCTATCGACTTAGCTAATAAACATGGTATACATTTTGAAGTAAATTTTTCTACTCGTTGGAAAGCTAAAAATGATATGTATAAGCCTCGCAATAAATTACTTTACAAAAAAAGACCAGAACAATGGAAGATACTAAAAAGTCATTATTAAAAAAAGAGTGGAAACTCATACCAAAATGTTTAGTTGGAATTAGATGTCCTGCGTATGTAAACACTGGACATATATCTCCTTGTTGCTGGGTTGACGGAGATGACGTACAAAATCAAGATTATTATAAAGCTCTATTTACTGAAAAAATGAAGCTAGAGAACAATGAAGAAGTTGAAGATATAATATTATCAGATGAGTGGAATACTTTTTTTAAAAAATTGACAAATAAACCAGAAGAAGCTCATGACATTTGTTGGAAACACTGTGGAGAATTCGCAACAGCCAATAAGCAAACTCCAATGAGAGATATTTACACCTCAGAACAGTACAAAGAACTTGAGAGAAAATATAATATTGAAACTAGTAGTCCTAAATGTACTGATGGCATAAGAGCAACTTTAAATAAAAAATGATTTACAAAAATAAAAGTGGATTAGTAAGTTTTCGTATAATAAAAGAAATAGATTATTTAAACGAAGATATGGCTATTGAAAAAGAAGAAGATTATAATCACTTAAAAAATAAAACTTTTAATCGCATACACGTTCCAGATTTTAGCTTTAAGAGAAAAGATTCTAGTATAACATATGAGTCTGACTACATTAAAGGCATTCAAATATGTGAACATAATAAAGCAAAATATAAAGATATAATATTTAAAGACTTAGTTAAAAGACAAAGTGACTACAGTTTTACTGGTTATTATTTTACAAACTTTATTATTGAAGAACACACAAACAGAATATATTATATAGACCTAGATGATTACCGTAAAAGTACTATAAATGAGAGAATAGAAAGGTTTAACAAGTTTTGGTGAGAGTGATAGTAGTTAACACTGGTGATAAGTTTGATCAGTGGTACACTGATAACTTAAAGTACATGATTGATAATTATTCTAACTTAAATTATGATAAGTTTGAAGTTATTGATGAAGAAATATATGAAGGAGTTTTTGATAAGCTTCAGATGTTTGATAAGTTTAGAGATGGACAAAATATATTTTTTGATTTAGACATCTTGATAAAAGGAGACTGTAATAAGTACCTTAAGAATAATCTCACTATATGCCATGCTTGGTGGAGAAGTCCAACTCACACTCCTCTAAACTCTTCTATAATATCGTGGAGTGGAGACTACTCTCATGTACACGATAAGTTCGCTGAAGATCCGGATTACTACATGGTAAAATATTGGAGAGGAATAGATAGATACTTAGAAGAAAACTTTAGTCCAAACACTTATGACCAGACGTATAACATACATTCGTATAAGTGGATGAAAGATGAGAGAATTGACAACTATGACGTTATATTATTTAATCAAAGGTTTGAGACGATGAAGACTTTCGGCTTTTGGTCTGACTTTTTTCTACAATCTCAATAGCAATTTTCAAAGCCTCAATCATAGTTTTAGTTTTTCTAAGTTTAGCTTTTAATGCTTTATTTTTTGACAGCCGTATTTTTTCAAACTCAAACAACTCCAGTTTAAACATGAACAGTCTTTCTTTATCTTTTTCAGCGTCAAAAGGAGTAAATATAGCGCTTACTATAGCTTTGTACATTTGAGAATTGACTGAATCTATATCATACACTAGTCCTCTTTCTTTAGCTATTCTAACTACGCTGTCTTCAAAAGCAGTATTTAGTGTTTTTATATGTTTGTAAGTGGCTTCATGTAAACTGTCTATATCTATGTGAGTCAACAAGTTATCATAGTTCGCGTCGCCTTCTTTTGCTTCGATGTATTCTATTCTTTCTGTTTTCCCATCAGTCCAAAATGATTCTATAGTTGTTCTTTCACTATTAGAAAAATGAGCTCTTACAAATGTGTGTCCTGGGATTGCCATATTAGCTCCTGTTAATTTTTAAAAAATATGTACTAATTGTTGATGGTGAACCATTAGGAAATTCTTGAGTTCTATATGTTGTACCACTTGCCCCTGAAGTTCCAACTCGTACTTGTGTATACGCTCCACTACCGTCCAGTCTCGTGTCAACCATACCAGTACCTCTGTTATTTCCAGAACCATTAATGTTATAAGATATCGTAGATCCACTAGTGTTAACCGTGTGATGCCGTATCTCTGCTAACAACATAGCGTCAAGAGCAGTAATAGAGTATCTCTGTAGATCGTTACCACTGGTAATTTGAAATGGTAAAGTTACAGAAGGAGATGCTCCTTGATTAGTTCTATGCAAATAATAATTATTAACGTCAAAAGGCTGATCTTGCAATTCTGGAATGCCACCTGCAGAATATAATGAGGTGTTAGCTCGAGTATCAGTAAACACTGGATTAGACGATATTAATGTGTGACCTGATTCAGAATTTGACGTGCTTATTCTAAACGTTCCATCTTGATCCGTTCCATCCGTAAGTGTTCCTATGGCTTGCGTGATAAAAGTATCAAACACGTCTGTGGCAGTCATCGCTTGAATAGTGCCGCTGTTATAGTATACAGGATATAATCTATTATTAGTGTCTGTAGGTGTACTTAACGATGCGTTAACTTGATTCATCTTGTCAAAAGTAACGTCTGTAGCTCGTGATATGTTTGGCGTACTTGCTTCAGAAGTATAATCTGCTGAACTTTCACTTCCACCAGCTGGTTCATTTCCAAAACTTTCAGTTGCTGCTCCAGCTTGCATTCTGGTGTCGATCATCGCGCCTAAAGAACCAGAACCAACAGATATTTCTATGGTTACACTTGGACTACCACCATAAACATACACACATCTGTCTTGTATCGCGGTAACCATAGCGGCAGTCATTTCTTTGAAATCACTACCATCATAAAATAATGGTCTTCTTACCGCCATGGTACTAAACCCCTGCGCCGTGTATCGTCTTTAATGTACTTCCTGCTGAATCTTTAATTAATAAAGTCGATAAAGTTTTAAGTTCCACTGAACTTATCGCATCGTCTGCCATTTTTGCTTCGGTGATTGCGTTATCAGCAATTTGTGCTGTATCTACTGCCGTATTAGCTATTTTACCTGTGGTAACTGCAACATTTTCTATCATGTCAGTGTTAATAGTACCAATTGGTACGAAAAACCTACCGTCACTAGAATCGTATCCTATCGCGTTAGCGCTGTCTTTTTGGAACTTTGCTCGTATCTCTGTCGCAGTGGTCGTGGGCGAGCGCGCGAGCACGTACGAGGAATCTATTAATCCTGTTATAACACTTGAGTCAGTAGAGTTATTATTAACAAAGTTTATCGCTGCAACTAAGTTTGAGTCTTGACCTCCACTGGATATAGCGGTGTTAAATAGTGCCGTGTCACCTACGGTACTTGATATGGTATTAGTCTTAGTGACTAACGTACTTACTGGGTCTGATAAATTAATTGTTGTTACTGCCATCTAACTTCTCTATAATTGTACCTAACATTTTTTTAATATCACTTACTTCATTTTTTAAGTTTTCGATCTCTTCTTTTTCTTGTTGTCTGATCGCTTTTCTTTTTCTAGCATTTTCAATTTCATTACTATTTATATTGATAACGGCACCGGTCTCCGTATCTTTCATAACATCACTATGGCCTTCTATTTTTAAAAGTCCCATTATACTGATAACGCTATAGCTCTTAAACTTTCAAATTGTGGAACCAAAGCCTGATTAGTACTTCTCATAACAATTTTTAGTTGAAACTTACTAAAAGCTAATAAGTCCCCTCCTTGCCCACCAATTAAATACTCGTAATTTCTGTAAATATTTGGATTAGCGTCTTTTGGTGGAGTGGCTACTGGTGTTTTTAACGTAAAAGGCACTGTGGTTAAATCTTGATCAGAAGTTCCAGTTCTAAAATATAATTCAAAATCACAAGGCGGAGGAACATTAGCCGCTAAAAATACTCTTATTCCAACTGCATCTGTTCCAAGAGTTATAATTCTTGTTAGATGTCTAGCAGCCGCGCTTCCAATTCTGTTAGTTGTTTCAGCAACGTAAGTTATAATTCCACTTCCAGCAGAATCTTGTCTGTCTATAACGTTAGTTACCAGAGTCATAGAACTTCTTTGTAAGTCAAGCATTGGGGAAACGTTTGAATCACTAGTTGTAAAATTTAACTGTACGTCTAACGACTTTTCTCCTGCTGCAAGTTCAGCATCTTCTGCCGAATCGTTGGCTACTAGATAAACCTTATTTGCCATATTATTTTCATTAAGTTTAATTGCTTCAAAAGAAGAAGCTTTTTGAAAAGCTGTTTCTGTACCAGAAAAAGACTTACCAGTAGTAGCTTTCATTCCAGCTTCTATAAATGTTCCCTTTGGTTTTAAAAGACCAGCGTTTGGATACGCTAAACTAAATGGTATATTTCTATCAGCTTGTACTAGACTTCCACCGCCAACCGCATCAGAATCTGCAGCTGATGCAGCATTAACTGTGTAACCAGTGTAATCTTTAGCGGTAACAACTCTAGCTCCGTTTATATCACCGGAGTCTATTCCTCCTGTGGCCGTTACTCCTGTTATAGTCACGGTGTTTCCAACTTCTAGTCCATGGTTTTGATGAGCTATTTTAATAGAGGCTTGACCATCAGTAGTTTTAATTGGATTACTAGCCAATAGTCTCTTTGGTACACTAGCGTTATGTAAAATTACTGAAGCACTCGTATGTTTAAACTTTGCTTGATGAAGTACAAATGTTAAGTCTTGATTTTGAGACGGAGTAAACGTAGCAGAATTTTGAGAATAAAATAAACTTCCTGATATAGGATTTTTAGCAGCACGTTTTTCCGTAGAGCCAAATTGAAATTCATTTATTTCAGCGATATACACGTGATAGTCTTTTGAATCTGCTGAAACTACTAGAGCAAAGTCTGTTTTTCCTTTTAAGAATACTGGTTCATCAAAAACAAAACTAGTAGCTGTTAAGTCTGGTCCTGCTGTATCAACGTTAACATTTCCACTTGTCACGGTTACTTGTGACCCTGGTAAAATCTCTGAAGCAGAAGGAAAACCATTAACCATAGGTCTTAAATGAATTGAAACTGGTAAAATAGAATCTTTCTTTGCAAAGAATAAATCTACTTTTGTACAATAAATTCCTCTTACTTCTTCTATGTAAAATGATTGAGCAATTGGCTGCTTATTTACTGCGTAACCTTCTGAGGTTAATGCCATATTATTCTCCTAACTTAACTCGCCTTTTTTAATCCTTGTTTATAGTTTCCGTGAACAGTGTAACTATTATCTTCACAATAAACATCAAAGCTTTCTTTATCTATTCCTATGTACACCGTTGGAACTACTTGTGAAATATATTTTATGGACTTAACTTCTACGCCATTAATATACTCTCCAACTTGTACTTCTTCTGTTTTTTTCCAACTGTTATTAACCATAACTGGGTGGTCATTAGTAATTTTTAACTCGTTATTAATGATATAGTAACCTGTTCTCATATGTTTATGTATAACTTCGTTAACTATTCCATTTCCAACTGTATCTCCGAGTTTAACTTTATCAACTGTAGAGAGAACTCCATTAACTAAAACCATCATATCTTCTAGTAAACATACAACGCCATATCCATTATTGTCTGTATAACTATCTGTATCTATACCTCCTCCAGGTTGATGGTCATTATTATCAGTATCGGATGAAGCTAATTGCCCCATGTCGTTACCTATAGTATAAGTTTCGTTTTTGCCTCCGATGCCTTCTAAAGTTGTAAAGCCTAAATCAAATTGACTAGCGTAACCGCCGTGTGAACCACCAACATTACCCATGTCCATCATCTCTGGTCCAGTAATCCAACTGCCAGTGATAGTCTTAGGCTTTTCTTCATCGTCGCCTCCGCCTCCGTCATCACCTTGATATACTGAATAAGTGTTTTTATCAACACCCATAACATTTAGTTGTCGTGTGCTAGTGTAAGAAGCTTCTTTAGTATCAAGTATTCCGCTGGCGGTGAATGGTGCGCGCGCAATCACACTTGCAAATTCTTCGTTATCACCAGTAATATCTAAAATTTTAAATTGTCTTGTGCCTGTTCTTATCTTAATACTATCGTTATTTGGTATTATAAAAGAACCAGAAACGCTACCATTAACATCAGTAGTTAATGCAGAAGTTCCATCTGGATGCGTAGTTACGTTTTTTAAAGTGTTTCCAAAGTCTGTGTTATAATCTGAATAAAACTGAAAACTTTCTTCTCTTGCATAGGCTGATATATCATGACCATCTAAAATTGGAAATACGGTGGTGTTAGGTCTTAGTCCCTCTGCTTTAAAATATACTTTTCTAGTTCTCATAAAAGGTATAAAAGCAGTTTGTAAGACTTTGTCTTCGATTAAGTCTAATACTGTTTCTTCACTGACAACTCTGTTAACGACTCCAGATTGTAAATTTGTTTCTGCACCAACTGATAAATTTTCTACAGGAACGCCTCCCCAACTCCACGACCAGTTATTCCAGTTATAAGCGTTTACGGTTGAAAGTCTTGTTCCACCTGAAATAATTTTATCTTGTAGTCTATCTACATCTCTCCACTCATCAGATGCTGGTGATAATGTTAAAGTACCTTCATATACTACGACAGAGAAAGGATTAATTATAGTAGATGTAGTAGCAAAATTTTGATTTATATAAGGAGCTTCGTCATACGAAATATATACGTTATCACCTTTTCTAATAGTGTTAGTGGATGAAGCTGAATCGTATATGAGTCTAATGTTATCTTCTAAGAAGCCCGGTCTAAGTTTTTGATTAAGTACATCTACTGAAGATCTATATCCGCGCCTGTTCGTTTCAGATAGAGTGTGATCTTTAAAGTTGTCAACTATAAATCCAGACTTAGTTCTATCGTTTCCTGCTGAATCTAATGTTTGAATATGCTTAGTGTCAAGCTCTAATAAACTAAGTGAAGTTACCTTTTCTACTCGCGCTAATCTTTTTTCTAACTGCGCGATATCTTTCATAGTAAATCTTTTGTGCTCAATTTTAGCTACAGCAACGTCTGAATCGTTATCAGCATTTCCCGGCAAGACTACGTCGTACAAAGCAAGGGTATTGTCTGGTTTTTGCGGTAAAGTACCGTGAAATCCCGGTGTGCCTCTTATAAACTTTATCACACCTTCTCTATCTACTATTAACTTTCCAGCCTGTTGTAAGTAGTACTCGTTATCAGATGTTATGGTAGTTCCTACTTGCGGCTGTTCTATAGGCCTAGCTCCTAAACCTGAGGTAGCAAATTCACCAGCAGAGTCCATCACTGATCTAAAATCAATATAGTCTCTAAGTTTAATTTTCTTTCCACTAGATAGTCTATAACTTGGTATCTTATCGTAATCAACTTGTCCAGTGTATGAGTTTACTGAAAAGAAATCTCCTGAAACACCGTGAGTAAAATGTTTAAATCTTATAAAAACATTGGTACCGGGAGCGGATTGACCAGGGTTTAGTAATAATCGTCCTAAGCTATAAAAATTATCTCTTTGTCCGTTATCGAGAGTAAATCTACTAGCATAACTTTCATTACTATCAGTGGCGTTTAATATTTCTTCTACTTCAAATATATCTGCAGTTGCAAGTGGTAATAATTTTTGGCCATTTCCATCTGAGTCAATTCCTATCTGCATAGATTTTGTTGTCAAAGTCTTAGTCTTTGAAGTGGCGCTACCCTTATTAACATAAGCTAAAATTTCCATGTTAGAAGAGGCTGGAAGATTTGATATGGTAGAAGCTGTTCCACCAGCAGTTCCACCTGAAAAAGTTGCGCCTGAGTGTACAGCACTGTCAGTCTTAGCTATAACCCAGTCAGCCGTATTAGTAAAAGTTTCTCCACCCGCTGATAAAGATATACTAGCTTGTCCACCTCCGTTTGAAGTTGCAGTAAATCTTCTTTGAACAGCAAAAGACACATCTGTTAGCGCCTTTGGTCTAGAATTTGGTAATCTAAACAAAGCAGTATTTGCTGCAGGATCTTTTATAACTGCTTTATTAAGCTCAAGTGTTGGTCTGAAATAATTTGAAGTACTCGTTCCAATACTCTTAACACTTCTAAAAGCTTTACCAGAATTTAATTGAACATCCATAAGATGATATTTTAAATCAGAACCAACTGAATTTATCGCTTTAACTCTAGCAGTACCTATTGTAGAGCCAAGATAATCAACGCTATCTCTTAAATCCATTTTTTCATAAACGTTTATATTTGGTAAGCCATGTGTATCTGAATCAGTGCTTGGATTAACCACTACACTATTACCGTATTCTACACCAATAGCCTCGTTATTGATTGTAATAGTTGAAGTTGGTTTTTGTATTCTTAACGTAGTAGGAAAATTTCTAGCTGCTCTAAATCCATCAACTACCGCAGTACCAGCACTAACGTTCATTAGTAAGTGAGTGTTTTCAGAATCTAGTGCAAAATCTACAGTGAAAGGCTTTACAATATAATCTCCAGAATTTTCAAAAATTCTTTTTGCCATAACTTCATTTGGAACATTATAAGCATCATCAGTAGAGATGGCATTATATATCACACCATCTTTTACAGTTGCCACGTGTATGAAACTTTTGTCTGAATCAACTTCAGATTCTACATCTATAGTTAATCTTATTCTATATCTGTCTGCTCCGGGAGCGGATACGTCTGGAACAGCCCCTTGATTATCAAAAAGACCTTGATCGTCTGTGGTCGTTACTATATCTTCTGCAACTAAAAATCCTAAGTTTGTGTCGACTTTATCGGAATACTTTGAAATTATCTTTGATTGATCTTCAGTAAATACAAAATGACCTCTTGCATAATATACACCTGATTTTAATGTCGCTAATATTCCTACACCTACTGCCGGATTTGCTGTAGTATTAGTTGATTGTACAGTGAGAGTAACACCTACAGCAGTACCTGAACCAGTTAAGTTTTCTCCTGCTGTAACTCTTAATGTATTTGCTCCAGCCGTTCCTCCAGACGTGTCAGTGTACTGAACATATAAAGTAGCTGGATCAGAAGCAGTGGCAGCAACAACTTGTAATACTTTTACTTTTATTGTAGAGGTAGCTCCTGTAAACACGGCGTCTAATAAGATAGAAGTGTCTGTAGGTAAAGAGTTTGACGTAGTGTCTAATTTTATAAACTCATATTTTTGATTTAAGTTTGCTCCACCCGGTTTTACCACTGCTCCTTCTTTAAAAATATTATTACCAAATCTAGTTATTTGGTTTTGTAAAAAAGTTTGTACCTGCGTTAATTCTCTCGCTTGTAAAGCTTTACCAGAATTGAATAGAATTCTATGATAGCCATCACTATCTTTAAAATCATCTTTATAAGTAGTTGAGAATGTAGTATTAGTTAGAGTTGTCGCCATTTTTTATACCTTATAATGTGATTACCACTTTAATATCTTCTGTTTGTCCTGAAGCTCTCGAAACTGGTGCTCTGTTTTCTATATATAAAATCTCTCCAGACGTTTTATTGACATCGCTTACGTCAAAAGCATTTGTGTCAGCGTCTACACCAGCTGCAGCTAAAGTTCCGGAACCACCTCCGGGAGCCGTAACATTTTCTCCTTCTTGAAATGGTAAGAAACCTGTAAGAGCAGAATCTTGATGAACGATTAACTTTGGATGAAAACCAGTGGTAATGTCGACACCATCGATTACTGCTTTTGCTCCAGACGTACCACCTGTTACTATTTTGTCTATGTCAAAAGTGTCAGTTTGAGTTGAATCGGTAAGCCTTAAAGTTTGTAAAGATAATCCAGTAGAAGCTGCGTAAAAATTACCTGATGCCGCACTATCTGAAGCAAATGGATTTCTTATAAGAGCAACTTGTCTGAAATTTTGAGCTGTAGTGCCTTTTCCAATTAAGAAAGTTTTTCTACTTACTGTACCAGCATCACCTTCTCCTTCTGGTTTTATATTAAACATTAATGAAGTGGCTTTAAGTTCGTCTCTTGGATCTGCACCCATACCACTATCTCCAGCAAATATGGCTCGAGCTGTAGCTTGTGTTCCACCTGAACTGTCAGGAGCCGCTATAGTAATACTAGCAAAATTATATCCATGGCCCATCTTCATACAACTATCCGAGCTAGAGTCAAGTTCTATCTTTGTGATCACTCCACCTACTGCTGTAGCAGTAACGACTGCGCTGTCTCCGTCTCCTACTATCGTTACAGTTGGATTCGAACTAGTATAACCAGTGCCACCGTTAGTAACTACAACTCCTATAATTTGCCCTGGAGTCGCGTTACTATCAACTTCTTTTTGCTGTTCTTGAATGACCGTAAAGTTAGATGTACCTGTTAGAGTATCAACTTTAGCAGAATCCATAGTTTGTTTTTCAACTGGCATGAAGTTAGCTGATAAAAACTTATTTGCGTTTGGAGCGCTCAGTGTGTATAAAAATTTCCATTTATATCCATCAGAAGTCTTAAATGGTTTTACGGTGTCGGTTATTGATGGCTTTACGGTTGATGCTAGTGCAGTTCCATTATTGTCTCTGCCTTGTTGTAAACATATATAGACTTGGTTTTCTTCAGTTAATACGTAATAAGTATTACTTGGAATAGTTGTTAAATCATCGTCGTACGCACTGTAAACTCTACCTGAAGTCCAATTATGTCTTGGCACTACGTAAGAAGTTCCTTCAACTTTTTTCATAGACTGTATCGCAGATCGCATAGCTCTTACTGTCTTTGGAGTATCAGTAGGAGTTGGAACAGTCTCTGCAGAATCCCATTGGCTTGACTTTCCAATGGCGATATAATAGTTATGCGAACCAGAAGTAGTCTCATCGAGAATATTCTGCATCATTTGCTTCTTAAATAAATCTGTAATTATTGCTGGCATTTTCTATTCCTATGATATTATTATCGAATTAGCTGAATCATTTCCACTAAGCATAAACCATTTTGCTCCATCCCATATACATTGACTTGCGGTATTTTGAGGTATAGCAAAACTAGTGCCATTAGCAAAACTTGTAGGTGTTATTGTAGCTACACCGGCTCCCTTATTCGTAAAAATTTTAAATTCGCCTGTTGTAGTACCGGGTCCTAATGATATTCCTAGTGCTGAACCACTATTACATATTATAAGTGTAGAAGCCGAATCAGCTAGACCTCCATTATGACCATTAGAATCAGCTTCGTCTGAACTAAATGCTGCCTTATTTAAGGCGACTGAACCTTTACCTTTTGCGGTTAAAGTTATGTTTAAATCAGAGTGGTTACCGGACGCTGATATACTAGGACTGTTAGTTCCTGCGGCATTTGTTATAGTTAACTCGTTAACTGCTCCTACTGTTCTAACTAAATTTATAAATTCATTTCCACCAGAATCGTTAATACTTTGTTGAATAACTGGTCTATAAACTGTAGGTGATGTTAATGTCTTATTTGTTAAAGTGTCAGTTGAAGTTCTGGCAACAAGAGTATCAGTACCTGATGGAATCGTAACTGTTCCACCGTTAGTTATTGACGCTATCGTAGGTGTAGTTAAAGTTTTATTTGTAAGAGTATCAGTTGAAGTTCTTAAAACTATGGTACCTGTAGCATTAGGTATAGTAACAATTCTGTCTGCAGTAGGCTGGTCGACTATCAATTTTGTTTCATGAGAATCAGCAGTCGTGCCTTCATATATTATAGTACCTACACCACCTGAGTCTTTTATTGTTACTTGAGTGGTTAAACTAGAACTGTCACCACCAAGTTGTTGATATAACTCAACGAAGTTTTCATTTATCTTAGTTCCGGCCGCACGTAGTGTATCACCTGTACCGTCGTTTGCTGATGAACCTATGCTAATATTTTGTCTTGTCATTTTTTATCCTAAATAATAGTTCTATTTATACTAGAAAGTTGAGTCTATTAAATAATTTGAGAACATTTCATTGTCCATGGTCTCAGTTGTAAGTGAAAAATCTGGTCTTGAAGTACCAGCACTATCACCTATATCGCTATCGTCAAACTTAAATGAATTAACACCAATAAGAGTATTTATTGATCCGTAAAACTTATCAAGTTGAGTTGCTGTCAAGGTTTGATATACACTTACTAATTGATCTAGCCCTACTCTAAAATCGTTCGTTCCATTTCCATCTGAATCTAATAACGCGGTCATCTGTGTAAATGGACTTAATAACGTAATTACAGCTTCAGAAGTAACAGTAGGACCTGCAGAAGAATCTAGTATGGCTAAAGGCATGAGGCCTATTCCAGCATCAGCCTCAGTATCAGAAACGATCCTAGTTCCAATAAAAAATCCGGCTGGATGCATAAACTTTTTATATAATTCTTCCCAAGTGTTTGTAGATAGAGCAGTTTTTATCAAAACAGAAAATACTTGATAAAGTTGACCATTTTGTATTATCTTTAAAGAATCAGGACCTATCTTCGAACTTCCTACCGTGAATATATCTTTTTTAGGAAACTCTACTTCAACTGCTTCTTGAAAAAATAATCTAAAAAATTCTTCTACGGCAAATCTTGTTCCTTTATTTCTTTGTAACTCTGCAAGTCTAGTTGCAGAGTATCTTGGATCTGTAAAAGCATCACCATTAGGAAGTCCACTTGCTATCTCTGATATTAGGTTATTAAGTTGTTGAGTTGCATGAACGTCTCTTAAATCAAAAGACTGCTTTACGTCTTTACCAAAAGAATGAGTACCATCAGAATCTAAGAATTGATAATATTTTTCTAAAAAAGTTATAAATTTTGGATAATCACCACCGAAATATTCTGGAAGAGCCTCACTAACTTTTCTATGTATGAAGTTTTTTGGTCTTCTACTATGGTGATATTCAATTGACATTATAATGTTACCGCAGTGTTTTGAAAGTCTAATAACGCAGTAGATGAAGATCTTTGAGTGTCAACATCAAGAATAAAGTTACGAAGTGGTCTAATTGTGCTTTGATTTGCTGGAGTTACAGTAAATTTTATAGAAGATCCTATTATTGCAGAAGGATTAAATCCGACTAAATTAATAGTTCCCTTAGTTGCGTCGTAACTGCCTATGTTGTCTATCTCTACTGTTCCATCTACGGAAACTATTTGAAGTTTTGTAGAGCTTAATTTATTTTTGATACTACAATTTTTTGTGTTAAAAGTAAAGTTAGTAGAAGTTATAATGGTGTCAACTGGATCAGGAGCAGCAATTGTTGCTGGATAACTAATAGTGTAAGATAGCGAACTTCCTATACTTGGTATTAATGGCCTTTGCATCTTAACGGTCATCTTTGAGTTCAATATAGCAGTATCTAAATCGTCTATTAGGCTTAATAAGTTCGATCTTCTAAACACTCCACCAAATTTTTGCAAGTTAGTAGAAAAGTAGTTATCAACCACAGTTTGTACACTTGCCTCCATAGAAGCTGATGTTTTGTTGGTTAGATCAGGATCCAAGTTAAATGAAGTTTCAAGTTGTAAATTTGTAGTCTCTACGTCGGCAAATTCTAAATCTATTGACATCACAGCTAAATTGTCTGATAAGTTTGTAGTAATATCGTCTTTTACCGCTTGTTGAGTTGAATCAGAAATATTAGACTTAAACTTTAATCCTGCATATACTCTACCATAAACTTTAGGCTCGTTATCATGACCTCCCCAAGCTATGACGTCGTCTAAATAAGAACCGAAATTCTCTAGTATTTGTGCTTTGTAGTCTTCTGATGTAACTAATCTTCTTTGAGAACTAAAAGCTATAGGCGCGTTTTGTCTTATTGATTCAATACTTTCTTTGTAAGAGCCACCAGCACTAGCACTACTAGTAGTGGCAGTTATTCCATAATTAACAGAATTAACAGTTACTTGAGCTGAAGTAGAAAAAGCATTTGCTCCATTAGCAAGCGTTCCTGCAGTAGAGAGATAATCTATAATTACTTTGTTACCTGTTACTGGTGCTTTACCACTGCTAAGACCATCTCCAAATATTACTTCATAATGACCATTTGGAACTTCTTTTATCTGATAAAAAGTTGAGTCGTTTGTTATCCTTACTGCTTTTGAAATATTAGTATACGTTGAAAATGTAGTTCCACTTGCAGTATCAAAAACTCTAACTCTTATCGTAGAAGTGTCCATAGTAGTATCAGGTATCACATATATTTGAGAATCAGACGTTTCTCCGACGAAAAAAGTTTTGGTCTTTTCAGTCCCTTCAAACACTGGTATATCTGTTTCATCTTGGCCAGTTATAAACTGATATAATCCGCTTCCGTCATCTGTTCCAATAAAATCTTCACGAGTTTGAAAAGTGTATGATACGTCATCTACACTAGCAGTAAATTGAGTGTTTCTAGGTAACGTGATAGTATTAGGTCTAGCTGTATCGGTGACAGTAACAGTTATACTTAACTTTGCTTGAGATGAAGAATAAGATTTTGGCACATATCCTAAAGACTCAGCATGAGATACTAAAGAACTTCTTAACTGAGAAGTTGTAAGAAAACTTTCGTTTAAAGCAAAATTGGCTAATAATCCATTATAATGCGTATTATAAGCTAAAACATCTAGTATGTTACTAAGTCCTGATGCTTCAAAATTATAATCTGAAAATTCTGATTGTGCTTTAAAAAACTCTTTTAAATTAGCTTTTATAGTGTCAAAATCTAATTGTGTGGATGTGATTGTTGTTGCCATTATCTTAACCTTGTTAAATTAATTTCTACAGATGTTTCT
>MDSV01075167.1_pt1 | contig 17605 bp, 4 predicted proteins | sample 810851 | NCBI WGS metagenome assembly MDSV01 (sample SAMN05326640, study PRJNA326480) | marine metagenome | isolation source: seawater | place: Atlantic Ocean: North East | collected 2012 | reverse complement strand
TTGATTTAGAATAGATTGAAAATTCGTACTTGTATCTTTGGTATAAAGATCTATGTACTTTCCAATTTCTTTAGATTTGAAGTTTCTTCCTAGATTCTCGTAAGAGGGATTAAGGAGATCGAAGCTTATGGATTTATCTCTATAAATTAATTCATGCTTGAGCCTTCCAAGGTTTGTATCTGCGACTTCAAAATTATTAAATTCCAAATCATTACTCTTCTCAAAGTTAAATAAAGCATATGAGGTATTCGCTGAGTAAAAATTATCAATAGGATTAATGACAAGCGATCCGCCGACGCTTAGATTATCTATGATTAAATAATCACTATTATTGTTACTGATATCCAGTTCAATAATTCCTTCATTTATTAAATTTGCATTAAAAGTTAGAGCGCCAAAAACATTATTTTTTGTACCTGGATTTATTTTACCCCTATTCAGAAACTTCAAGGATTTAAAAATTCCTGTTCCATGCACCAATCCGCTATCTACTTGTATTTTTTGTGCTTCAACAGTTCCTTGATTGAAGATAGTAGTATTTACCGTTTCGAGATCGTTAGTAATGTAAGTTTTATGTATATTTTCGAAAATTCCGTTATTAAACATCAGATTCCTTCCCCTGAAAGTGCTTTCATTTTTTAATACGCCCCCATTAGCACTTACATCCAGCAATACTTCAAGATTAGCCTTAGATTTAATAGATAAATTTCCGGTCTGATGAATTTTTAGTTCATCTACCTGAACTGTTTCATTTAAATTAATAGAGTGAAGAATATTAACTGAATAGTATTTTGCTGATTCAGAATTATAATTTGAATCAATAGGAATGTAATTTGACGGAGAAGTTAAATCGCTCCAATTGGAGCTCAAATTCCACTCACCACCCTTTATAGAAGAAACATCTCTTAAGGAGTTAGTTTCATTAATCCATTGAAGATTTTGTTGTATAGATGCAAAACCCGCCGAAGAACCATAGCCTCGGTTTTGAGTCTCGGGATTCTTTTTTATCCAAGAGGCTATGCCGATAACTGAAAATTGATCATTATTTTCTATGAGAAGAGGAGATCCGCTATCACCAAGACTAATCATACTTTCATATTGATCCACATTTTCATCAAAATAAAATCCCAGAATAATTTTGTCGGGAGAATTGTTTTTTGAAATTCCATTTATAGCATCCTCGTCCGAGATTATTGAAAGTATATTTGTACCCCATCTTTTGTTCTTATCAAAATTTAAATCAGGTAAAGAACCTGTTCCATGCAATCCAAATCCACTTATAAACACCTTGCTATTTAATGAAGGTAAGTCGGTATTTAATTCGTAAGGTGTGATGCTCTTTAAGGGTTCTTTGAGACTTATAAGGGCTAGATCATAAGAAGCTCCGTTGAAAGTTGAGTATCTTCTGTCTTCAGGTAGTTTAATAAAACTTGTTGTCTCTAATGGTATTGCACTTTCATCTATACTGTTACCTATGAAAATTTCAGCCTTAACGCCTTCAGATAAGCAATGAGCTGCCGTAAGAATTGATCTGTGATTGATTAAAACACCTGAACATACAGAATTACCGATTTTTAGATAAACAACTCCATCAAAATCATCTAAGTCTTCAAATGGGTCAGCTCGATTATCGTCTAAATTTATTGAATGAATATTTCCACTCAGCAAGAATGAAAATAATAAATATAGTTTTAAAATCTTAATAATTTGAGGTGCTTTCTTCATTAAATCTTCCTTAATCTATCGCTTTCTAAAACTCTTGTAATTCTAGACACTTTGTACATAATGAATATGAAATAAAAAAAAGTACATATTCTTCTTTGCAAATAAGCGGAATATTGAAATATTAAGGTGATGAAATGGGTGACATACGCAAAAAAGATTTAAATAAGTTTAAACTAAATATTGCTGAACAATTAAATAAAAAGCTACTTGAAAATCTTAGAGATAAGAATAAAAGTAAACAAGTTATACAACTTAACGGTAAATCTTCTCTTATATTTGCTAATCTAGCTGCTCTTACCCTTGCATCATGTGGTGGCGGAGGTGGAGGAGGGAGTTCTGCGCCTACACCTGTAGCATCTATTTCAAATGCGTCTTTTAGTTTCACAGAAGATGAACAAGGTACTTTTTCTATTTCAAGAAATGACTCTAGCGTTACAATTTCTATCGGAACTATCCCTGAAGGGATTACATTAACTGCTTCTGATGGAACCGTTCTAACTAATGGCTTAGAATTAACTTCTGCTCAACTCTCAAACATTAGTTTTACAACTGTACCCAACTTAAACGGTTCTCTAAGCTTAACAATAAATGCATCTGACGGAACTTCTGCAACTCTAACCTTTAACATTTCTGCAGTAAATGATGAACCTGTCTTAGAAACTAATTCTTTTACCTTTACTGAAGATGTAGCTGGTTCATTTGATATTTCTGTGACTGATGTTGACGGAGATACAATTTCCATTTCTGTTGAATCACTTCCCACGGGTGGAACAATTTCGCTTGCAGATGGCACTCTTTTGGTAGTCGGTGATACTTTGTCCTCATCTGACCTAGAAGGTTTGATATTCACTCCTAATGAAAATGCCAACAGCGATATCACAAGTATCGGAGATTTTGTTTTGAGTATCACTGATGCCGAAGGGACTTTTTCAAATAGTATCACCCTTGTTGTAAGTGCTGTAAACGATGCTCCTACTCTTGGTTCTGTTGACGCAGTAACAGTTAACGAAACTGTAGCTGCAAACACAACTTTGCTTACTTTAGTGGGAAGTGATGTCGACGGAGATACTCTAAGTTATTCTCTCTCTGGTGATGATGCTGACTTATTCAATATAGATTCATCTGGTAATGTCTCTTTTAAGGTTTCACCAAACTTTCAAAACCCGAGTGATGCTAACTTAGACAATACATACTCCTTAAATGTTGTTGCAACTGATGCTAATGGCCTGACTGCTACAAGCGCAGTACTTATAAATATATTAGACGTCAAACCAGGCGGGCAAGCTATTGACGGTTATCTGGTCGGTGCCACAGTGTGGGTAGATCTCGATGGTGATGGAATTAAGGATGAGAACGAACCAGAAACTACTACAGACAAAACAGGTGCTTTTGAGTTCATTGATGATATACCTGCAGGAACTGATATTTATGTTGAAGGTGGTTACGACCTTGGAACTGGAAAACCTAACGAACAAAAATTTAAACTTACAACCTCAATAACAGGTGATGGATCAGAAGCCTTAGTAATTAGTCCCGTTAGTACTCAAATTTCTAGAGCTTATGCAAAAACCGGAGTTACTCTAGAGGATGCTCAGAAAAAGGTAGCTCAAGCTTATGGACTGGATCAAGCTTTTGAAAATTTAACTAATTTTGACCCAATTGAATTAGCTTATTCTGCTACTACAAACGAGCAAGCAAAAGCAGCTCTTACTGCCCAAGCTAGAAACATCATGGTTTCTTCTTTAGGTGAATTATCTAAAAAAGTTTCGGAGTATTTTTCAACTGAAATAGCACCGACAACTAGAACGCAAATATCTGATATTTTTAAAGCTGGCACTCAAACACTTAGATACTCCAGCTGGGATAGTGGGGTTGATTTAAACGAGCAACCTAGAATTGTGATTGAATTAGATGGCTTTGAGGATCTATTGGCTTCAACTAGCGAAACATTTAATGACAAGATAGTCGAAGCAATTCTTGCTTCTGAGGATCTCACTAAGCTATTTGAAATGAAAACTGACGGTTCTGGTCAATTCGATACTGTCATATCTAATGCAACTTCAGCAATTATTTTAGAAATAAAAAATCTAATTCTTTCTGAGATGGGATTTGACCCTGCGACTAATTTCACAACCTTCAAAAGTTTAGATGGATATACAGGAGAAACAGTTACTTTCTTAGGAGCTACTAAGACAATGGGTGAGTGGGCTGTAATTATGGTTGATATTCTTGATTCTCAACAACCAGATCCATACACAGGAAGGGTTAACTTTGGTCCTGAAGGCGGAGTTACTGACATGGTTGGAAAATACTATGCAGAACAAATGGTCAAAATGGTAAGACTTATGGAGACTATGACAGGACTCACATTTGAAAATATGACAGATGCTCAAATCGATGAAATAGTTGATATGGGATTTGAGTACAATAGAGGAAATACTTTCAATGATAGTTATTCAAGATGGGTTCCTTTTGATGAATTTGGTCAGGAACTATGGTCTCAGAATATATGGTTTAACTATAGTGGCGAAAGACTCAGATATGATTCTAATGGAAATCAGATAGATGGTAATACTGGTCAATGGCAACTCACAGCAGAGCAAGTTAAAGCTTATCTAAAAGACCCTACACTTCAATTAAAAGATGGTAACTGGGGTAATGAATTTACAACTTATAATTGGACAACTAAAACTGGAGACTTAGGTGTTTATTTAGGATTAGCTGAAGGCCGCACACCTGAAGAAGTAACAACACTAATGCAGTCAGTTACAGCAACACCAACCTCTATTAAAAGTTTTACGGATATCCTGACTGCTTCTTTTGAACAAGGAACGAAGGTTTTTACTAGCTTAGTTACTAGTGCATTAGATTTTACTTTAGATAAATTTGAGAAATTTGTTGAAAAAACTTTAGATTATCAAAATGATGAAGTAAGACTGGCTCAAGAATCTATTGGTTTACCAGTTTCAACAGTAAAAACTGTAACTATTCCAGTAGCTGATGTAACTATTAAGGTAACTGTTGTGGATGGAAAATTCTATTTCAACGGCTCGCTCGCTTCAGGTACAACTTTAAAATCAGGCGCTACGTATACCTTTGACCAATCGGATGCTTCTAATGCGGATGCTCAGCTTTACTTTAGTGAAACTATAGACGGTGTTAATGGTGGTGGAACTGAATATTCAACAGGTGTAGTCATTGCGGGAACACCTGGTACTGAAGGGGCTTCAACAAAAATTACTGTATCTGATTCAACTGCTACTTCATTATATTTTTATAGTTTAGCTGCTACTGGTATGGGTAATGAGACTATTCTCACCAGCACTCCTGCTATAACTATGGAGCTACAAACTACTAAAGGTATAGGTTGGCAAATTAATCCTTTCTATGGACAGCTCAATCCTATTATCGAAGAGCTTGGAGATTTTAGTTATGCAATTACAGGTGGACCAGATGCAGCACTGTTTAGGATAGATGATCTCGGAACTATTTCATTTAAAGACGTAGCACCCGATCCCAATAGTCCTAATGATAGTGATAATGACGGTGAATATTTAATTACCATAACTGTTACTGATAATTCGGACGGATTCACCCAAGATATAGAATACGTTATCGCATTCCCTGATTGGAACGAAAGCAGAACATATGCAGCTGAAACACATCCTACGTATGATCCTGATCAACAAATGATCGTAATACCAGAAGGACAATGGGCTTCCTCAACTGGTTATTTTGATAATGATTTAAATACAAATGTAGATGTTTATAAAGGTATTAAATTAAATGTTACTGGCTTAGATGACAACACTTCTTGGTTGGAACTAAGGCATTATGATGATCAAGGCAATCCTATTAAAGACAATGCTCTTTTCTCTATTCGTTCTTACGAAGATGGTTATTATTTGTCTTACAATCCTAAGGGGCAACCTGTATTTGATTATGAATCCCCCAAAGATGCTAACGGGGATAATGTGTATGAACTGTTATTACGTTTAAACGACTACGGAACAGGATCAGAACTATCAACAATGGTAGAAGTGATAGTTGTTGTTACTGATTCAGATGTAGAGCGTCCCGTTGGTTTTGACACCCAACCAGACGGCACTTTTGAATTCTACATGTCTGAATATAGAGCTCCTGTAGCCACATTAACAGAGATTGATAAGAACGGTAAAACCCTAGAATCTTATTTTGTATCAGGGGATGCCTACGCTGCCTCTCTTCGTGGCAATGACCCTTATAACAATGAACTTAATAATCCAGTTCTTCAAACTTTCGTAGAAAGCACGCCGTTTGTGGTTACTGTTACAGGAGGTCCAGGAAGTTTTAAATATCTAATTGATGGAGTTGAAGGTGCCTTTTTAAATTTGAAAGAGGGTGGAACATACACCTTTGATATTTCAGACAGTTCTAACGCAACTCATCCTTTTAGGTTCAGCGATACACAAGATGGTACTTGGAATGGAGGTACTGAATACTTAACAGGCGTCACTTACAATGGGACTCCTGGAGAGCCAGGAGCAACTGTCACAATCTCTGTAGCTGAAGATGCTCCACGTCTTTTTTATTATTGTGCTGCTCATGCCAACCAAGGCGGAGGAGATATTAATATTTTATTCGGAGAATTCAGAAGTTCTGGTTTCACACAAGAAGACTTATTAGCAGCAACATTCGGTGGAGAAACAACTACAACAATTACAGGTGGAGCCGATGCTGAACTATTTTATATATTTAGAGCAGATGGAGATAACGAAAATGACCTAATTCTTTTTAAAACCAGACCAGACTTTGCTAATCCAGGCGATGCAAATGGTGATAATGCATATGAACTTGAAGTTACGAAAACAGATGCCGCTGGTGGATCTGCATCAGCCTCTATAACAATATACGTACAAGAAGCAGGATCAGAAGAACAACTTCCTGTTTCAGCACCCGAAACAGCCTTAATTCTTCAAACTGAAGAAATTGCCACTTCTCTAACAGATGATAATTCAAATAGAAATATAATAGGAACAGACGAAGATGATGTTTTCTCTAAAGCAATACTTAATCAAGGAGGATCGAAGTTTGTAAATGGCGGTCTAGGAAATGATATTTTTCCTGCAGGCAGCAATTTCCTCACGGGAGGAGAAGGTTCAGATACATTTCTAATATCTTTAGATCGAATGGTTGATTTGAACACATTAGGACTTGTTGATAATTCACAACCTTATGTAGAAGGACGTAAGGAAGGCATATCTGGGCACGATCAAAATAGAGATGGGGTCTTAGATTTAAATACTGAGTTGGATTATGCTTGGTTAGATTTAATTTATGACTTTACTCCCGGTACAGACAAAATAGGATTATCAACTTATGGATGGACGGGCACAAACATACCATCATTGAGGTCTGAAGATGTTTCTTACGTGCAAGGCACAGGAGATTTGGCAGCTCATACTTTGGTTGTTATTCAGAATGCGCAGACTATCGATAGAGGATACACTGATGGGGGTGTAGCAGCTGTTTTACTTAATACAGATGCAAGCAGTATCTCTAAAGAAGTAGACGAGATAGTCGTTGGAGCAAAATACGAAAATATTTTAGGTAATATTGGAACGGCTATAGGTGCTTCCACAACTACAATTCTTGGTCCAAATGGTGAAGATGTTGAAGTCATGCAACTGGCGAACGGTCAGTATGTATATGTCTATGCTCAATATTCAAATGTAGATAATTCTGTCTTATTCGACAAATTAGCCTTAAGCACTTCAGGAGAATTGTATGTTCCTAGGGAAGAGCGAGGATTAGATTTTGAAGCTCCAGCAGATGCTAACAAAGATAATATATATGAATTTTTATTTTCAGGAGCAACTTTTTCAGAGCTTGTACTGAAGCAAGAAAGCTGGGGTGGATATAATGTTGATTGGGAAAATTCAACTAGAACAAGCGATATAGCTTTCACTGTATTTCTAGAAGTAACAGATAATATCTCAGATAACGTTGGTAAAATATCCATTGCTGAAGCAGATTTCTTTACAACTACAGATGCAAATACTGGGGATGTGATACTAGATACTAAGCTTGTAGACCTTGTATTTAGTCAAATCTCAGCTGTTCAAGGTGCGCTTCAGGACATTGATATGAAAGCTATAGCTGAGGAAATTAATTTTGATTTCTCCTTTTTTGCTACTGCAGATGCTAGAACACAAGCTGAGGAATGGTTCGATGATTATCAAGATAGATCATTTGAAAATTTTGGAAATGAACTAGAACAAACTTTTGAAAGAAATCTACTCGCCAAATATTCGTCCTATACTAATGCTGACTCTTTAACTAATCTCACTGGTACAGCAGATAACGATAATATTTCTGGTACTGACCTAAAGGAGACTATTTTTGGTAAGAAAGGTGATGACATAATCTCTGGAGGCGCTGGAGATGATGTTATTTTTGGGGATCAGGGTGCTGACATAATAGATGGTGGAGCTGGCTCAGACTCTATAGATGGAGGATCTGGAGATGACACAATCATTATAGGAGAGGGACTAGATGTTCTTGACGGCGGGTCTGGTAACGATAAATTTGATTTTTCAAATATTACCGACCTTCCTGAATTCGTAAAAGGAAGTGGTGGCACTGATACTCTTATATTGGCAGGCTTAAGTAGTTCTGGATTAGAAACTGATGATGGTCCTGATGCAGATAGCCTACCTGACTACACAGGTATTGATCTTAATAAATTAGTTTCCATAAAAGAAACATGGACATATACGAACGATGCAGGAGATCTAGTTTCAGAGGAAGGTTGGAGAAATAGGGTTGAAAGTATCGAGGCAATAGATCTAAGAGATTCGCAATCACAAATTAATGCAGACGGAGGATCGACTGTATTTAATGATATTCTTAACATTAGTTGGGATGCTCTTCAAAGAATGAGCTGGGATAATAGAACTTGGACAATCAGAGGTGATGATACAGATACGGTCAGATTACTGGGTCATGAATATACTTATGATTCTGGAGGAGGCAATTTAAAAACTGAATTTGAACCTTTTAGATTCAAAGGAACATCTACCGAGGATGGGATAACTTATGATGTTTATGAATTGTGGGATGGTAGGGTAAAAATTGAGTCTGGAATAACAGTTATATATGGAAGAAGAGAGTTAGGAAAGGCTGTAGCAGGAGAAAATGTCAGACCCGATTTCTGGTATCAATACAAAACTGTATACGAAAATTCCGTTGCTGTATTTGGGGCTGTAAAAGATTCATGGGATAGGGACGGGGATACCATTACTTTCTCCCTAGATCCAACAATGCCGGATTCTGCTTTATTCAATATTAATTCTACAACCGGTGAAGTTACTTTTAAGATTGCACCAAATTATGAAGCACCTCAATCAATTTCAAGTGGAGCAAGCTCTATTGGAACTTCTGAGTCTGACTTCTCAAGTTTTGATCAGAATGCATTGAGACAATATAACCAATATCAAATTAGAGTAATTGGTGATGATGGATCTGGAGAGGCAAACGCGACGCAATCTCAGACTATTTATATAGATGTAAGGAATTTACCAGATTATGAAGGATATGACTCTACGAATAAAATACCTTTCTTCAAGGATATGTGGGGATCTGGTGCAAAATTTATCGATGATGCTGCAAGTCAATCCATACAAATTAAAGGCTTTGATTTAGATTTTGATACGCTTACTTGGACTCTGTTAGGTGTTAGCAATACAGACGGAGCTTGGGGAGAAATGGAGGGGGGAGAAACCGGTGGAGCAATTGCCGATGCACCTTTATCACTCTCTTCTACTGGTTTGCTTACTCCTAAGTCTACTCTCAGCTACGAGGATGGTAAAACCTGGTTCTTTGTTTACGTTCAGATAACAGATGGAAAATCTACACCTGTGAAAAAACAATTTTATTTTCAGGTAGAGGATACGCTTGGTGATGGTAGCTTAACAGTTAATGGTACTGCTATGATTGGTTCTTATGCACTTGGCAATGCAACTATCTGGCAAGATCTTGATAATGATGGAGTTAAAGACGCCGGAGAGCCAGAAACAACCTCCAATCTGGAAGGTAAATTTAGCTTATCCATTACTAAATCAGATACTGATGCTCCTATATTGGCTTCTGACGGAATTGATATGGGATCTGGGTTAGCTAATGATGCTCTCCTAAAAATTAACTCTAATCTGAAACTAACTTCTGGAAGAGATTGGGGTGAATATTCCTTAGGTCCTGTCTCAACAATAAGCTACAACATGCAAAGAATAGATCGTAGCTTGGAAGACAAAAAGACTGTCACTGATTTATTAAAAGTATTCGGAATGGATCCTTTATGGATGGATGGAGATGGAAATTTCTATGGTGAGAGATTTTATGACATTCGAGAAAGGTTGGATGGTCAAACTTCAGTGGGAGAGTGGGAGACCTTTAACCTAAATCTATACACCCTAAATAACTTAGTAACTCTATTAGGAGATGCTGCTTCAAAATCAGCTGTGCAAATTATTACTGATGCCCTGGTAGACGTAAATACAAAAGTTGCTGGTACAAGTAATACTTCTGGTGTTTCGTCTGCATCCTTAACCACTTCTCAGTTAACATCTATCAAACAAGCTGCTTTTACTGCCGCTATGGAATCTATTGCTGAATTGGTAACTGGTCAAACTACTTATGATGGATTTAGATTGGCAGAAAATAATGCAGTTCAGATCACAGATCATGAAGGCTCTTTGAATGTACTTCACACTCCTAGCTTCAGTGTAATTGATGGTACTCTTACTCTTGACTCAGGCGAAATAGAAATCAATCAAGCCGCTCTTCAAAGTGCCATTAACCTTGAGGCAGGTTCTAAAGGTCTAAAGATTTCTGTAGAGGTTGGTACACTGCCTACATCTGCGCAGACAATAGAATTTGTTGGAAGGCTTATAGATGGTACAAATTCATCTATAGACACTGGTGAAAGAGCTGTAGAGGTAAGATTCCAGGTTCTAGTTGATCCTTCACAAGAGGTTGGAAGTCCGCAATATATTTATGCCCCTGGTGGTGAAAACATCACTGTAATTTATACAGGCGAGGATGGAACTTCTACATCTACTACTGTTGCTCATAGTGGAAACATGGTAACTGTAGAAACTTCTTCTACTGGAGTTCCAAATCTAGTGGTTGACTTCACAGAAGTCTTTGCTAGAGGTATTCCTCAAACTAACCTTAGCGACTACTTCTCTGTCTCCACTGCAAGTAACGGAAACTACTTCACCGAATTAACCTTCACGGGAGCTAATTTGACTACTTCAGATGGTTCGTCTTTCAATAAAGTTGTTGCTCCGTTTAAAGTTGCCGCAACAACAACGCCGGTTGTCTACATTGCTGATGCTGTAACAGTTTCTGAAGCAGAAGGTTGGAACCAAATTGAACTAACACTAAGCAAACCTGCTACAGAAACATTTACTCTTCAATATAAGTTTGAAGGGGGTACTGCTATTAGAGATGAAGATTATTGGTGGTGGTCTGATGAATCTGGATATAGGTCAGTTACCTTTGTCGAAGGACAGTCAACTGCAGTTATCAACGTAGATATAAGAAATGATAACAATATTGAAGGAAATGAGACTTTCAATATCAATTTGCAAGTTGATTCTGATTCACTTGGAAAAGTGGTTTTACCAACCACCACGACAATAGTCACTATTAGTGACGATGAATCACTTTCTTCGTTCGATTTCACATCATTTGTAGATAAAATTATTACAAAAATAATTTCTAAATTGACTACAGAACTAAAAGTGTTAACTGATGCTAATACTGCAGATCTCAATTCTAGTTCAACTAGCTTTACAGATATACTTTTAAGTAACTCGGATATATCTGATATATCTGCTTATCTATCAAATGAAATAAATGAGGATTCTTCACTTTACGATCCGATTACCACTAATTTTGTTAATTTAATTAATACTTACATTGAATATGTGAGAGGTCCTAACGGAATTAGAGATTCACTTAAATTAAATGGGCCTGATATGGCAAAAGACTTTGCGGCATTAATTGTAGCGTTTAATGAGGTGAATTTATCTGAATTTACATCAACAAGCAGTGATGCTTTAACTGCTGCATTTATTGCCGATATACTTAGCGATTCTGGGTTGAAATATAATTCTGCTACTAGTGCTTTACCGTCTATGGGACTTACGTATGATAGGACTATTACCCCGGATGCTGATGCCTATTCTATGGGTGGATTCCCTGCAGGAATTGATACAAGCCTCTATGCACCATTTAACGGAGTTGCTACCGTAGGAACTTCTGGATCCGATACACCAAATGTAACTGATAATAATGGAACTGTTTATTTTGGATTAGATGGCGATGATGTTCTGACGAAAACAGCAGGTGGAAATGTAGCTTTCTTTGGAGGTCCTGGAAACGATAGACTTATAGAGAATACTGATGGAATTCAGAGTAGAGATTTCTTCGACGGTGGTCCTGGTGATGATATTCTGCACACAGATCATGGGACACAAACCTTTTATAGGGGTGGAACTGGGAATGATATCTTCGTATTGGATGTAGATGCATCTCATTTTGATAGTGGCAATTCCTTTAATATTCTCAATCAAAACGTTCCAGGAATTCAATCTACTGATATAGAAAATGGCCCCTACATCATAGATGATTTCCAAGATGGTACTGACAAGATTGGACTTTTCGGTAATTGGTCAGGTAAAACGATAGTCATACAGCAAGGAACTGGAGATTTCTCTAATCACACCTTCTTGATGAAGGGAACAGCCGAAAAGGGTGGGGATTCTGATTTCCACTATTGGGCTATTCTTTGGAATACTTCAGCCTCCTCTATCACAGCAGATGATTTTGTATTAGTTGATTCTAGTTATAATACTTCTGCTTTAAGTGGAGTTACATTGAGTACCAGCGCTTCAGATGCTGGATATAACACTGAAGATGGTGAGCTTAGAATAGACGGACAGGGATCCGATAATAACTTTTATCAATCTGAACTGATAGATGATGGTCAGGGCATAAGTTTTGAAAATATTAACTCTCCGGACCCCGTTTTTGAGGTAAATGATTTCGATAATCTTCTTGAAGAAAACTTTAATCCATCAAACGATGAACTTGTACCAGTCGTAATTGATGATATAGAAGAAGAAATACTTATTTCTATAGATATCATTTAATTTTGAAAAAAATTTTGATCCTACAAGGACTGTTATTACAGTCCTTGTCAGTTTTGAGCTCAGACTTTGAATTTATAGATAGTAATATTTCTTATAATCTGGAATATCCTTTAGTGCTTGGATTTTCGCATGGAAAGTTTGATGATTCATTGGATATACTCAATTATTCTGATAAGTTAACTTCCACCAAACCCAAAAAAGCAACTACAGATACTTACTTTGTAATTTATCAGTTTGATAAATTTAAAATTGCCTATGAGTCCTCTGAATCATCTGGAATAGTTGAAAGGGCCACACAACCCAAATCATTAGAAACAAATGTTGACGGTGAATCTTTGTATGTTGCTTATAAAATCTTAGATAATCAAGATAGATCCTATGAAATAGGATTATTTAAAAAAGAAGAAAAGCAGAAACCAATATCAATTGATTGTTATGCCTTTGGATCAATCGTTATTGGGGGTTCTTGTGATGATGCTAAATTAAGAGTTTTAGATAGTGACATATATAGATCTTCTGGAGATCTTGTTTATGAACCTGTTTTAAGAACTTCTGGAAATTCTAATTCTAGAGGTCTTTATTTAAGAATAATTCCTAAATCATTGAATTTATTCAATTTTACTCATACATTTTCTTATAAAATAAGTGATGTAAGTCAAAGCTTTCAATCAGCCATACTAAATACAACAGACTCATTTATAAGAGGTCTCAGTATAGAAGGTAGAAATGCAGGTAATTTGCTTGATCAATTTAAAAGTGAACTCCCTCAAGATACTCCCTGGAAAGAGAATCGTTTCAAGTATTCCATCAGCCAGTTCATACCTTTTGGGAAGGATTTTACTTTGGTTGGAATGTATAGCTTTTTAAAAGTTAAAAGAGAAAAATACCTAAATAATCCGGCAAAACAAGACTTTAATAACAACCACCTTCTAGATATCTCACTGCTATATGGAATAAACCATAACAGTCTACTTTATCTTAAACTTTCAGCTTCCTCTAATTATTTACTTGGCGAAAATCCTTTAGCTTATAATAGACGCTCAAATCACTTATTTGATAACCCATACGGTCAATTGAGTGCTGGATTGCTAATTAACTTCTAATAATTATAATGAAATTCCTTCTTACATTAATTGTAACAACCCTTATCGGAAGTGAATTACTCTCTGATGATTTACTTAATCCATACATGGATCAAGACGAGTATTCTTTCTTCGTTGCGCAAGTCAGCGATGGAGTAAGCAATCATCCAGAATATCTTTCATCATTAGATTCTCTGAGAGCAGCAGGTGCAAACTTAAAGGGCACGAAATCAAACTTATTCCCTCAAATTAGATTAATAATTGATTCCAATAATCAACTTGATAAGAGTTTTGAAGATGGATCAAACAATTTATTCGAAAAATCACGATCCGATCATAAAACTGATGCAACTATAACAGTAAGTCAATTACTTTATGACTTTGGTGCAACTAGCAGTGATATTTCAAAATCTGAAGCTTTATTCGATGCAAAAAGAGCTGAGCTGTCTTCTACCATATTAGATTTGATATATAGATCTGTTATTAGCTATATAAATGTTGCTGCTTACACCATTTTTACTAATACCATTAATGATTCTTATGAAAGGCACACTTCTATAAAACAACGCATAGAACAAAAAGTTAATGGAGGTTTGTCTGCACCAAGAGAGTTAAGCAGGGCTCAAGCCAGGCAAGCTGAGGCTTATGCAAAACTTATTACGGTTCGTCAAAATCTTAGTAAGGCTATTTCTGAATATAGGATTTATTTTCCAAACAGTTCATTACCTGGAAAACTCCCACCCCAAAATATAGACCTTAGAATTAGAACACTTGATGAATCTCGAAAACTTATGATGCAGAATAACCCAAATATTTTGAGAGCTATTAGTGCCCTCCAAGCATCAGTTTTCAATACTAAAAAAGTAAAAGGAGAGTCTTTACCTAGATTGGATTTAGAAATTCGGGGTAGTCAATATAATCTATCTGAGCAATCAGATGAATATGATGTATATTCAGGCCTGAACCTCTCTTATGATCTTTATACTGGCGGAAGAATAAAAGCTCTTAATGAAGAAGCGCAAGCAGAATCTAATGCTTATATGAACAACAAAGATGCAATAATTAGAAAAATAGAAGCAGAAATGAGTAATTCTCTTCAAAACATTAAGCTTATACCTGCAAATATAGAGGCTTATGAAAATGCCTACAAAGCAAATAAGCAATCCCAGTTTTACGCTAATGAACAATTTCAAACTTCAAATGTTCTTTTACTGGATTTATTACAAACAGAAAGAGATTTTTTAGAATCTTCACAAGCTCTAATTGAGTCATTAAGATCGTCACAAATTGAAAACTATTCATACATGAAACTCACTGGTGAGTTAGGAGATGAATTTAAATTGAGAGTAGATTAATGAAACTTATAGATCATTGGTTTTGGTCTGCATTCTTAGAAAATAAGCAGACTTATTACAAAGTAATGCTAGCCGCTACTTTAGTTAACTTTATGTCTGTAGGAAGTTCTATATTCATAATGGTAGTCTACGATAGAGTCCTTCCAAATTCTGCTTATGAATCACTATATGCCTTAACGATAGGTATGGCCTTAGTGATTATCTTTGATTTTATCTTGAAAATGCTAAAAACCTACTTCATTGACTATGCTGGAGAGCATGTAGACAAAAATGTTGGAGATACTATTTTTAATAGGTTGCTTGATGCACCGACTGCAGTGGTTACTGGTCCAGTTGGTGCTACAGCTAATACTTTTAAAGAATTTGATTCTGTTAGAGATTTCTTCACCTCTGCAACCCTCTCTTTGATAGTTGATATTCCTTTTATTTTTTTATTTATATTTGTTATCTATCTAATAGCTGGTCCTCTAGCTTACATCCCCTTAGTGGCAGTTCCGATAGTATTGCTTATTGGAATTTTACTGCAGCCGTTCCTTGCAAGAGTAAGTGAGGATCTCGGGCAGCACAATCAAGAGAAACAAGCAGTCCTTGTTGAGACAATCTCTGGAATTGAATCAATAAAAGTTCTTGGAGGAGGGGATCTTGTCAAAGGAAGATGGAAAGATGCTGCTACTAAACAATCAAGCAGGAGTAGGTTATCAAGAGCATTAGCCCAGATAGCAGTAAATTCTGCCCAATCAGCCCAACAAATATGTCTCGTTGGTATTGTTTTTTATGGAGTTTTCTTAGTTTCAGAGGGAACAGTAAGCATGGGAGGAATGGTTGCGGCAGTTTTATTGTCCTCTAGAACACTTGCACCTTTGGCACAAATAGCCAATTTATTTGGAAGAGCAAATAATGCTAAAGCTTCGTATAAGCGTTTAGCTGCTTTTATGGATGAAACACAGTCTGATGATGTGTCTGAAAAAAACAAAACCGCTATTCGAAGAGAAAAGTTAGGTGGATTAGAATTCAAAGATACAACTTACCGCTATCCAGGAGCAGACTTGGATACTTTAAGAGGTATAAATCTTGAAATAAAAGAAGGAGAAAAAGTTGCCATTCTAGGAAGAAATGGATCTGGTAAAAGCACTCTAATGAAACTCGCATCCGGACTCTTTAAGGCTTCCGATGGATTGGTAATGTATGATGGTGTTGATATAAAACAGCTTCATACAAATGATCTTTCTGGTTCTGTTGGAATTGTCTTACAAGATGTTCAGTTGTTTTCAGGAACAGTCAGAGAAAACATAACAATGGGTAGGGAAGAGATTTCTCAGGACGATTTAGTTCACGCAGGTAAATTATCAGGATTAGACGAATTTATATCAAAAATACCTGGTGGTTACGATTTGCAACTATCTGATGGCGGTAAGGGACTTTCAGGTGGACAAAGGCAGGCAATTGCTCTTGCTAGAGCTATAGTGCACAAGCCTTCCCATTATATCTTAGATGAACCTACTTCAGCGATGGATATGAATGCTGAAAATCTTTTTATCAATCAAGTTAGCTCAATTCTAAAGAAATCAACTATGTTAATAGTGACCCACAGAATGCCGTTATTAAACCTTGTTGACAGAATAATAGTAATGAATGAAGGACAAATTGTTGAAGATGGTCCTAAGGAAGAAATCATTCAAAAACTTAATCAACCAAGACAATCATAATGAATAAGTTAAGAAGTTATTTTGTCACACCTAAGCCTGATCTAATTTTGTATGTAATTTTCTTTTTCTTTATTTCTTTTTTTATATGGGCTTCTAGGGCCGAATTAGAAGAGGTCACAAGAGGTAATGGTAAGATTATTGCTTCAAGTAAATTACAGGTTATCCAAAATCTTGAAGGAGGTATCATCAACGATATTGCTGTTAGGACAGGTGATAGAGTGTCCGAAGGAGATTTATTAGTAAAACTAGATGAAACAAAATTTCTAGGAGATCTCAATTCAGCACAACAGCAGCTTAAATCTTTAGATCAATCACTTTCACTCTTAGAGGAAGAAAGATTGATCCTTGAGCCACTTGTGGACAGTAATGTGGAGCCTCGAATTAATCTGATTAGATTGCTTCAAAGAATTTCTACAGCTGAATCAGAATACCAGGCTACGTTGGATCAAATACCGAATCTAAAAGATAAACTCAAGAGAACTAATGTGACTGCACCTATGGATGGCATAATTAATCGTATTCTAATCAATACAACAGGT
>MDSV01116845.1_pt1 | contig 17606 bp, 15 predicted proteins | sample 810851 | NCBI WGS metagenome assembly MDSV01 (sample SAMN05326640, study PRJNA326480) | marine metagenome | isolation source: seawater | place: Atlantic Ocean: North East | collected 2012 | reverse complement strand
TGGAGTTGAAGAGATGATTGAATTAGTACGCCCACACTTCCAGACTGTGAAGAGATTCTCTCCTATGGCAAGTAGGAACTCATCGTCTGAAGTTTACTTAGTTTGCAAATTCCATACTCCTAAGCGTGGCCCAGATTGGCAGATAAGGCCATTATTTGAGGAAGCATTGGAATCGCGCAAAGGTGGACCAGAACCACTGGATGAAGTTGAACCCGCTAAATCCACTTTCAGGATTATGAAAAAGCGTACTCCAGAGGAGTAACATTTTCACATTTTCACAGGCCTCTGGGAATCTTTCAATAAGATTAGGGCAATACAGACTGTTTATGCAAAATAAGCATACAACTGGCCAAACTAAAGATAACAGGACAAAATCAATTCTGTCTGATATGAAGAACCAAGCAAAAACTAATTCGATTAGCGCTAGACAGAAAGTGGTTGATTTATTGCCAAATGAGGTAATTCAGCGTGTAGAATTAGTAGTCCTCCGCCGTTATCCGCGGCGTCTGGTAAACTCTGCGAATTATACTGGTTCATTGGCCGCAGCATGTGGTCGAGATGAAACTGGATTAGTTGGAATAGTCCTTTGGGGCGAGCAAGTAAATCGGGTGAAAGCGGGTGACGTAATACGAATTGAGAATGGTTGGTGCCGCTCAAGAGATGGTGAAATAATAGTGTCTACTGGTAGAAATGGTTCGCTAATAATTCTAGACCGGTGATTCCTGACTCCGCGCAAGGATAAAGAGGGAGAGGTCGTGGCCGGGCTGCACTGAGGTGTAATACCATGTCTGAGCGAGCAACCGTCTGTACCGCTTCCGGAGTCCCACTAGTGGACAAAGGATCTACAACTTTCCCATGTCCATCATGTGGAGTACCAATTGGCCGCAGCCCTCGCTGTAGAAACCAAGGTGTAACTTATGTCTGCAGTGAATGTGGTTTCCAGGGGCCTTGAATAATTGGTGATTTTTATGGGAATGGTCGCACTAACCTACAAGGTAATGCCTGATTCAGACGTTGATGACGTATCTGCTGACGATATTGCTACACAAATTCAAGCTCTAAAGGACGATGTTTACGACGTCCAACTTTGTGAAACCAAGCCTCTTGCTTTTGGTTTGAAGTTTATTCAAGTTCATGTTGTCATGAACGACGGCTCCGGTCTGTCTGATGTTTTCGAAGACAATATGCGTGCCATCCGTGGCACAGGTGAAATCGAAGTTCTTTCAATGGGACTTCTTTGATACTGTAAGAACTTCAGTGTTGAAGTAATTGTTTACAATTGCTGTAAAGGCGTACGCATAAATTCTCTTAGAAGAGTTGTAGCGTAACTTCCTGATGGCAATGTGAATCTGAATCTGATACAAGCGCCTTCTGGGTGCCATAAATCACCATCTTGGACACCTTCTGTCCATTTGTCGCCCATAGTTTCCTCTCCTGCGATTGGAACTGGCTCATATTGGAATTCGCTAAATGTAGTAACTAGAGGTCTTCGAGTACCTTTTGTTGTTAGCCTTCCAATCTCCTCAACCTTCCAGGTTGTTTCGGCTAGTTCCATTTCTTCCAAAACCGATTTCTCTATTTCTCCAACAATGCCCTCAGATCTTTCTAATCTAGAGCCTGGTAGTTGTCCTGTAACAACAAGTCTTCCCAATTTGCAATTTCTAGAAATTCGATTTAACGTTCTTTCTTCTACCTTTACCATAGATGAAGTTTCGAGTTGCCCATTTTCATCAACCCTTCCAACAATATCTCCACCTACTGGGCATGAGAGTGGTATCTCCGCATTTATCCTTGCTCTAATCGTTTTGTTGAATGCGACGGATTGTAACGAATGGACAGTCATTAATTGGAGATTATTAGGCAGTTTTCTGAATGCTCCAACCCAGTCATCTGGGTTAGCGATCAAATGCCTCAACATATCTCTTTCAAATCCTAGCCAGTGAGGAATCATATCCAGTCCTTCTTGCGTAACACCATTGTCACGTATGTGCTTCCTAAAACTAGCCACATCATCGTTCTCATCACCTTCCATTCCCAAGTAGGTCATGACAGCGCTCTCCCAATCATTAGATATTACGTGGCGACCAACAATTGGTGTAACTGGTCTTCCAGCTCCGAATCTCTGAGGTCCAATCCAATTTGGAAATAATCCATTACCGAGATTCTCCTTCATTCCGCTTTCGATTTCAGAAATTTTCTCCATTGCTTCTGAATCAGTCATCGGGCTGCCATCAGGGTGACAGCATCCACGAGCTACAATTGTGAACCTGTTACCTCTATGGTTCCCAAATCCTAATTTCTGATGCGTTCTACCAATTATTTCAATTTCAACATCAGGTATGCTGACTTGAGAGACTTTCTTAGTAGGGGCGTCAATAATGAATACCTGCCTTGTTATCGCTCGCTTATCCTTTGTTCCTGCAAAGAATATTCGATTTCTAGAAATGCCACATGATTTGGCTAACTTACCGATGAAACGATTTGTTTCCCAATTTGTTAGTGTGACATTTGCAGCAGTAAAACGGCCCTTAGGGTCTAAACTAATCTTTGTTGAAATCTCTTCAACTCTAAAATCAGCAACTCTTGCTTTCAGGACTCCACCAATGCCTTTGCCTGGCACAGCGTAACCTGTTAGGCCAATGGTATTAGCGAGGCTATCCTCAGAGGACATGTGCTAACACATCTCAAATCTTTAGGCTATTGAAATCCCCTTGGATTTCTCCAATGAGTTTCTTTAGAATATCAGCAGGATCGGTCTTTCCCTTGGTGCGGATAAAAAATTCTGGCTCATCCAAATCAGGGTGTCCGGGGAAATAGTTGGCATAATCGACACCTTTGGCGTTGTTTAGCCTTTCACGGAGTATCTGAAGAGAGGTGTGAGATTCTCCAATAAAGCGAACACGAAGTTCGTTTGCATCGCGGGCGAGTACCTTAACTGGCATAGTGAACGATGCTGGCGTCCAGCCCCGCGTTCATGAACCTTTGGCCTCATATCGGGTAAATCGGGCTCTGAAGAGGGTCGGTTAAACGATAATTTCGTGACTTTTGTACCCTTCTCGCTTTTGTACTGAATCGAACCCCCATGACATGTGAGTGCTCCAAATTTAGAGGAGAGTTTGCGGAATCAGTCCGCCACATTCCGCAAGTATTCTTGGCCCATACTAATTGTCTCAATAGCTTTGACTGCAGGGCTAGTCGCTGATTTGGCTTTCGTAAATACCCCTTCATTCCATACAGATTTGGCAGATTTCGCTCCAGAATCTGATTCTGCGGATGCGCATGATAGAATCAATGAACATTTTTCGGACGAAACTAGACCGTTATTCGTTCATGTAACTAGGGACGATGGAGGAAATGTCCTCGATATCGAATCTTTGATTTTGATGAACACTCATCTTTCAGCAGTTGAAGATGAAAGCGCTGAAATGAATGATTTAGTTGAAAATTGGATTACTGCACCTTCAATTTTACAGCTTGCATTAGATGAGGAAGCAAATGGAACTCAACTAGCAGATGTTCCATCGTGGGAAGAAATGCTTAATCTTGTAATCGATGTTGACGAATCTGATTGCCCAGGGGATGTTTCCAAGCAGAGAGAAGTTGCTCAATTCATACTTGATGGTATGCTGAATAAGGACTTTGATGGTTCAGAAATCTGTCTATGGATTGAGACCGATGGTGCCAGTGGTTCTGCTAGTGTTTCTGCTTCTTCGACTCTATGGATTCTGGAAATTGATCCTAGCCTAAGTACTGAAGAGCGTAAAATCAATGAAGATAAATTACGTGATTTGTTCGATCAATTAAGTGAAGATTCAGATTTGAATTACGGAGTGGCATCGCTTGACCTAATCTCGCATGATATCGATGAAGGAACCTTTGACAACCTCGCAACACTAATCTTGCTCGCAGTTTTGGTGGTAGTGGTTTTACTAGCAATTTCTTTCAGAAGTGTTCGAGGAGTAGTTTTCCCATTGGTTGGACTTTCCTTCGCTCTAATCTGGACATATGGCCTGCTGAATCTTTCAGGTGCGAGATTCACGGCTTTAGAAGTAGCAGTCGCCCCACTCGTTCTTGGTTTAGGAATCGATTACTCAATCCATTTACAAAGAAGGTACAATGCTTTCCGTGCTGAATTAGAAGATTCGGCAGAATCATGGCTTGCTTCATGTGCCAGGCTTTCTACTCCATTGGGACTTGCAGTCATTACTACAGTTGCAGCATTCTTAGCTAACATCATGTCCCCCTTGCCTCCATTAGAAACATTTGGAATTGCACTTGCAGTGGGTGTAATCTCTGCTTTCATCAACGCTACAGTAGTAGTTGGTGCGTTGCACGTGGTCTTGGACTCATCCGGTCAAACTGTTCCAGCAGACCCAATTCGTATGCCAAGATTGTCTAAGAAGTTAGTTGATTTACAACGCTCACAACAAGCAATTGTTTTCATCATTGCACTGATTATATCTGGTGCATCAATTTTCGGTGCTATGGGCTTAGAAACCGAATTTGATTTGACTGATTTCTTGGATGAAGATATGGAAATAATGGAAGTTAGACAAGATTTAGACTCAAGTTACGAAAGTGCAGGGTGGAAATTAGTCTACGTCCTTATGGAGCCTGATAATTCAATGTCGGAGATTGATTCTGACTTTATTCTTCTAAATGAGATGCGGGGTTTGCATAATGATCTAGCCAATAATCATGATATTGTGGGCGGAGGAGGTTCTGATGCTAGTCCTTCCTACGAAGGTCCTTACAAAGTATTGTACGATGCAGTTGACAATGATGTCATGTTTGGTGAAGAGTTCGGACTTGTAATTACTGGAGGCGATTTGAGGAGAGGCTTAGCAAGTCAGTTCGATATCGGTGCTGCACTGCAAAACCTATCTGAGAACGACTCAATTGCTGATCCATTCACTGGTGATTCCTGGTCAGATAGAATTGAAAACACTGTTCATCTGGACGGGGACAAAATTATTCTCATTCGTATCGAGGTTAGAGTTGATGCCTCGACTTCTTCTGAAACTAGTAAAGTTGTAGAATGGTTTGAGGATGAATTAGGCAGTACTGAAGATAATGGTAAGATGCGAAGTGAACTATCTGGTGTCGCTAAAGTATATGTTACTGGAGACTTAGTTGCACTTCAGAATGTTCTAGATGGGCTAAATTCATCGCAGTTGTCTTCAACAGCAATATCATTCATTGTATCCTTCATAGTACTTCTTCTACTAACTCGAAGGGCAGTTCCTGCATTAGTGGTGTTAACTCCTGTAGTGTTAGCAACATTGTGGGTAGTTGGTTCAATGGCCATTCTTTCTTTGAAGTGGAATGTTTTGACTGTGATGGTTACGGCTTTGTCTCTTGGAATTGGTATTGATTATGCCATCCATATGTGGCGGCGTTTCGAGGCGGAGAGAAATCGTAGCGATGATGTCTGGGAAGCTCTTGAAGAAACAATCTCAACTACTGGAGTTGCACTTGTGTTATCTGCTGGAACTACAGCCCTTGGATTCCTAGTCCTGCTATTTTCACCTATGCCGGTAGTTCAACAATTTGGATTAGTAACAGCATTGACAGTCACTTTCTCTCTAATATTGTCAATAATCGTTTTGCCAGTCCTATTGATGATGGCAGAAAATAGTTTAGGAAGTCGAGAGTGAATCAATAATTGCATTCATCTCCAAATCTTGTTCTCTGCTAATCAAGCATAGTGCTAGCCACATAGTACAATACCCCAGTGCATTGATTTTTCTCTCAGCCCTTCTCGAAATTTCATCAGGGTCTAGTTTGGCCTTTTTGGCGATGTAGCGAATTAAGCGCTTTTCGATTTTTGCACGGGGGTCACTATCGATAACCTCTGGTCTTGGTTTTATCACAGTTTGAGGTTGAATCAAAACAGGAGGTTTCTCTACAGTATGAGATTCGTTAACTGCAGGGTCTGTCAATCTTGATGGCCTAGGTTGCCAGCCAAGTGGAGCTTGGATGCCTTTAAGTTCACAATTTGGACTAAGTATTCCTTCGATATCCTTTATCCATCCAGCAAATGTTAGAGCCTTTATTGCATCATGAGCAGTATCAGTGTCCATCCATCCCATGTCGAATGAAAGAACCCTTTCTAGATCATCAGCAGTTTGATTGGCCCCCATTCGGAAACATATAGCAAGAACCCTCTTGATATCCTCGGTTTCACTTGACATAATCTCTACTCCTGCTTGGTAAAGGAACCATCATCTTCCAATTTCCATTTACCGATGTGTTCTCCATAGTAGTAAGTACCTTCTGCAAGATATTCATACTCTCCTCCGCCAGGAAGTGACTCGAATGAAGGTACCTTTTCAGGCTGTGGTTTCATATTTCCGGGTAAGGTGGAAAGTGATAATTTAGCCATAGCATCTGTTATGTCATGCTTTGGAGCTTCTGAGGCAACATTTACTTTCTTCGGTGGAGGACCCTTCTTCGGTTTTGATGGTTTAGTAGAACTTCTCATCGATTGGGGCGGCCCAGTCCTAGCCAATTCTTCTAATGCTGGTAAATCCTTAGAGGAAGGCAACTCCCTGTTGCTCCTTCTCCGTATAATTATAATCAACGAGAGTATTAGCAACACGAGTCCAGAACCAATGCCTAAAATTAGTGAGTAGTTGAGTTTTTCAGGTTCGTTAAAATCTTTCAAGAATTTGTTATCATCTTCATTGAGTTCCCAAATTTGTTGGTCTTCATCAACATATATTTCCAGTGTCCAGCTTCCTTCAGGTACAGTGACGCCTACGCGTTTTATTATTCCTTGACCACTATCTATCTGGGACTGCTTGAAACGACCTACTAACGTTCTTTCACCATCGGAAGTCGTGTAGACGGTTATGTTGAATGACTCTTGTAAACTCTCTCCAGAGTTCTTTACCGATATCTCTACTCTAATCTCCTTTCCAGGTTCAGGTTCACCTTCGAATTTGACATCCTTCAATTCTATATTTGGGCCAACTGTAGACAATTGAAGAGTTAACCACGGTTCACTAAGAGGTGAACTAGTCTCACTAATCAATCTCCAGCCTGCGTCATCATATCCGTCTGCCCAGCAATCAATATGGGCTTCAGGAGACAGTAAGGATGGATCTCCTTGTTCTGAAAAATCAAAGTTGAATGAGAACAATGTTTTACCTTGGAATATATTCGAATGAGGCATAGAAATACTGATTGGTTCCCATTCCAAATCTGTTGAGATCACTTGGCATGTAAGTTGCAATTCTCCAGTCCATGAAACATCTTCATCGATATTTACTCCAATTCCAATATTCCCTAGATGATATCGAGAGTAATCTTCCGGGCTAGACTCCAATATGATTGGAGGTTGTGAATCAATATTGAATACAGGAAGGTCGTAACTGCCTATTATTTTAGTTTCAAGTGGGTCTCTAAACGTCACACTGATGTCGATTATACCACCAGTGTTTGGCATTGGGAATGATGCATTAAATTGTCCATCTATTACCGATACAGTACCTGCTCCAAACCAATTATTTCCTTGAATCAATCCCGACCAACTTAATGACAAATCGCCTTGATAGGGTGTTCCCGAAAGCGAGTGAGTCACAAAACCTTCGATTTGTATTGTTTCGCCAGTGATTACAATACTCTCATTAGTAATATCTCCAGTTACAAATCCCGTAACATCATTAATACTGTTTATCGCAAAATCAAAATCTTCTGAGAATGTCCAGAGGTTTTGATAAGTTGCCCAGCTGCTGCCATCTATGTCTGTTACCGTTAACTTAACTTCTCCTTCATTTAGTACTGACTTATCGATCTCCCAGCCCGAGAATAGGGTAATTGAGATTATCATATTCTCTCCTTCAATTTGATGATTACATATTGATCTGTCAGAGTCAACTCTGTAGTCTAGGGATGAACAAGTCATGTCGGCTAAATTGTAATCAACTCCAAAATTTGAATCATTACCTAATTCAACCTTCATAGAAATGATATCGTAAATCGAGTTTGTATCTGTTAATGCAATCTGCCAACTAATGTCTCTAGAGACTTCCCAATATTGCGTTTGGTCTGCATTAGAAATCGATTCAATAACCGCATTCTGTGCATCCCTTGTAGTCCACCAAATCGTATTATTTGTAGCGGAAATACCAGCCTTGTCAGTACCTATAAATCTGAGATATACATATTCGTCATCAGAATTTAGATCATCGGATTGTGTTGCATTAATCCACCAAAAGTTGCCTGCATTTTCTAAAGTGTAATTAATTTCTCTAAATTCTTGTTCTTGAGGTGTCCCATCTAGAATACTACCATCTGAACCGTCGTCTAAGCCTTCGACCCATACTTCCAGAACGATATCACTAGATATGAAACCTGATGTGTCTGCTATCATCAATGATACATCTCTATCTTCTGTGCCATCAACATAAGTTCCAAGTTCAGGTTCACTTGAAATTATAACCGGACCATCGTTGTCCAATATTAGATTCCAAGAATTGGAATTACTTACAATTAGTAACGGCTGGTCGCTTCTTGATTCTAAATTGATGTAAACCTCACCAGAAACATTAGATGGCAACTCCCAACTTATTGTATCGGTTTGGCCTATGGATATTTCTGTCCATGGAGTTGTTTGGTTGACCCATCCCCCATAGGTATTAGTTTCAGGGTCGATGACATGAATTTCAAAGTAAACTCTTGATTGCAAATTACCACTTGATAATGTCTTTCCAGTCTCAGGGAATGAATGGTTTAATTCTATTTGGAAGGGTAATCCTCCTGTAATGGCATCTCCAATTGAAAGATTTGAAATTCCAGTGATGTTAACATGTAATGTTCTATCGATTCTAATTGTGTTTGAGTGCATATATTCCAAATCCTCAGAACCCAATGTTCCAACTTTAATGCATAGGTCTGAGATTTCGACTGCAGAACTGCTGGCATTATTGGGCATAGTTAAGTCTCCCAAATTGAATGTCCAGTCAATCAAAGTTCCATTAATTGATGAACTATTTACTATGCCTGAACTCTGAATAAACAGATTCATTGTATCATTTTCAGAAAATATGTTCCCATCATATGAAATGCGAGACCATTGACCCAATATAGCCCCATTTGAATTACAAGGTGCTAGTTCAAGGAACATCTCTCCGGAGGAAGTATCGTGGCTTGTTTGAATATTCACTGAGCCTCCTCTCGGGTTTAGAACCGAAGGTAAAACTGATTCAAATGCAGCATGCTCTGCATGAATTGCCATTGAATCAAGATTAGGCTCGTCCCAATTGCTCAAATTCATCACAGTCATCTTAATTCTATACTGAACAAAGTTAGCATAGTCATCTAAGTCAATGTTGGTGATGCCAAGTGGGAATGTTGTATTCACTGTGGAATCGCTTCCAATCCAATTCATTGTAGTCAGTCCCGCATATGTTCTAGCGGCCCTATATTGGAAACCAATCATACCTCCTGGAGTATTATTGCCCTGTAAATCAAACTGAACTGGAACAGCTCTACCATTTACATTCGGTCGTAAATCAATACCTGGCGATGTTATCCATCCCGAATGATTCTCTGAAACATTTTGGTATTCTGTATTTGAAGAGAAACTCTGTTGCCAGGTGTAATACGGATAAGCAGAGGTATCTCCTGATGCCCAAACAATACTGCCATTAATTTCTTCAACTTCTAGGTCAAAGTGTCCACTGGATCCTATGTCTATCCCCTTTGACCAAGTGTCCTCTATTGGGTTCCAATGATACACTGTTCTTTTGGTACCACCATTGTAACCACCCACCAACACGATTTCATCATTGAGAACAGTTCCGCCCCAACCAAACATCCCTACTGGGAGTGCTGAAAGATTAGTCCAAGTATCAGTTGGCGGGTCATATCTCTCAACATAATTGAGTGCCTGCCTATTCCAAGTCTGTGAACCTTGAAACCCTCCCATTGCATATAATTGGCCATGAAAATTAATCAATTCAAAAGATGCTCTAGGTTGATTCATATCCGCCATTCGTGTCCAATTATCATTGATTGGGTCGTAACGGAATGTCTTGTTTGTAGCATCGTTTCCCGAAGGGTCTCTAACACCGCCTGCATAGTATAGGTAGCCATTGTATTCTGCCATTCCTCCAAGGCCCCTTTCATCAGGCATTGACATGCCGCTATACCAAGTTTGGTTGCTTATGTTGTATATTTGCACTATTCCCGAGGAGTATTCTGGCGGATTGCTGCCCCTAAACCAATCTCCTACTACGAAAATAAGATCTCCAATAGCCTCTGCCTCACAATATTGCTGAGCATAAGGCATATTCATTGAAATCTCCCAAGTTTTGTTGCTATCGCTAAGTATCTCGACTTCATCAGTAGGGGCTTCGTCATTATTTTGTGCAGGATTCGGGTCAAATCGGCCCCCCATTAGCCACAATTCTTCTAGTGAATCTACAACTGCAGTGCACGCACCGGTCCTACTAATTCCAAGCTGTTGTAATGGAGTAGTCCATTGAATGTGGGGGCGAGTAATGTGAGATTCACCATCGGGGGTGGTGTATGTTCCTGATTCAGAATAGCCACTTTGATTGAATTGTTGGTCTTGATGGTAGGTTTTTGAAATCTCTATTTCGCTAAACTCGTTTACAGAAATCACCCATGCTTGCATGACAAAAAGGGATACGACAATACATGCCAAAACCCCTCTCCGCATGGGTTATCTGATGAGCCTGAAGGGTTTCATAATTGTGTAGAGAAAATTAACCAAAAAGGGGAGGGTTCATTTCCCTCGGCGTTATGCCCGGCTCGGAATGTCACGAGATTACATCGCACGCGACCCCCGGACGGGCCGTCCAATCAATGTAGGGCAAGGCCGCCGTAAGTCGAAGCGTAGCAATTTGAAGGAAGGGCCTTGGATGGCAATTCCGCAACAAGCGGTTATTCCCTTAGCTACCGGTGAAATCCAAACTTATCGTGTAGGTTGGAAGGAAAAAGATTACCACATGACAAGACTTGATGGAATCAAAGCATTATCAATACTTTCAGGCGTGATGGCACATGATGGACATTCAATACTAATTGAAAGTCTGATGCACGATGAACCTGAAGTCAGAATTGCTGGATTGTTTGCATTACCATCTGTTGCCGAAACATGTCCAGATGAGTTGTTCGACCATCTTTCCGTTTTACTTGATGATAAAGATGCATCTGTAAGATCAGCGGCTAGTAATTGTTTGAAATCTGTTGCGCCAATTTTCCCTTCAGCCACTGAAGGAACATTGGCATTCGAATTACGGCATCAAATCAAATCTCGTAGAGATGCTGCATTTTCGGGTCTTGGAGATTTATGCCAAACCTGGCCAGAAGTAGCATGTGACCATATTGATGAGTTGCTACAGGAAGACTCTTTGGCTTTGAGAAGGAGTGCTGCAGGATTATTGCGTAGAGTTTTGGCAAAAGGTGGAGCAGCCGCCTGGGATTTGATAGGATGGGCACTTGAAGACGAAGATGTAGAAACTCGACGCCAAGCATCAAAATGTCTTGTACCACTGGCTCATAGAGAACAAAGAATTGCTACAATTTTAGCTGAAAGAGCGATTCTTGATTCAGATTCAAAGGTCATGCTTTCGGCAATCAAGTGTATCGAAGTTCTAGATACAGATCACGGACGTGCTAGAGATCTTGTTCTTGCTGGATGTTCTCACAAGAACACTAGTGTACGTCTTGCTTGTGTTAAGATTCTACCACGATTGATGGGCGATGAAATTCTTCGTAACCATTGTAATGCATTGTTGAGGGAAGAAACTGATCCTGTAATTAGAAAAGAACTCCAAGAAATGACTTTCGATGCACAAATTGAAGGTACTGAAGACCAGAAGAATGCCTTCTTGGCTCCTGCTCCAAAGGTACCAGAGATTGACCGTGAAATCGCAGAATCTCAGGGTAAAATCGTTGGACTGGAAGAACTTCCACCTCCCGAGACCGGCGCTGACAAGACACGACATGGTTAAGAGGGGGCTGCCGGTCGGCGAATCGCTTAAGGAGTAGTACTCATGACTGAGAATACGTTTAACGACAAAGAGAAGCAGTTCAATGACCTGTGGGACGGCATCACACCAAAGGGTGTAAACCGTAACAAGTCTCTGAAATTCCGTCAGTACATTCTGGAGCATGTTCGCCAGATGAGGAAGCCACTCAACCGTGAAAACGCATTCAAGTATTGGATGGGTGTTCTAAAGGCTGAAGCTAAGGACAGCGAAAACTTCTGATCGTGACACGGGGGTCACCCCCGTCCCGGTGGCCCAATTAGGGAAGGGACGGACCGAGGGATCCAAATGTTCACAACAACACCATTCTCCGCTTGGGGATTAAAAGATGAATTACAAGCAGGCTTAGTCAGCAATGGCTGGGAATTTGCAACTCAGGTTCAGAAAGATACCATTCCTATTGCACTACAGGGCAAAGATGTGATTGGTCAAGCACGAACTGGTTCTGGAAAGACAGCAGCTTTTGGACTCCCAACAATGAATTCATGCCAACCAACTGGCGAATTACAAGCACTGATACTTACTCCTACCAGGGAGTTGGCAAATCAGGTTGCTGAAGAATTGAATACAATTCAAGGACAAGCAGGTCTCACTATAATGACAGTTTATGGTGGAACTGATTTAGAAAAGCAAGCACGTGCTTTGAAGAGTGGTGTCGATATTATTGTTGGAACACCTGGCCGTGTAATGGATATGACCGAAAGAGGTCATATCGACCTTACTAAACCAACTTCCTTTGTTCTTGATGAAGCAGACAGGATGCTGGACATGGGATTCTTCCCAGATATCATGTGGGTAATAGAGAGAATGACTGGAAGAGAACAAACTCTTCTATTCTCAGCGACTTTTCCTCAGGAAATTATTGATGCTGCAAACGAATTCATGAACGAACCTGATTTCGTTCTAACAAACACTGAGAAGTTGGACATACCTCCAATCGACCAATATAGCGTTAGAATTGGTCGTGCAAACAAGTTGTGGGTCGTCGGCCGACTACTATCTCGAATGAGTGAAGAAGATCAAACAATAATTTTCACTAACACAAAAAGGATGGTTGACTTAATCGTTCAGCGCCTCAAAAAGCATAGATTCGATGTTGAAGGTATTCATGGAGATATGTCTCAAAACCAAAGAGAGAAAATCATTTCTAACTTCAAAGACGGTAATTCAAGCGTAGTTGTTGCAACAGATGTTGCTGCTAGAGGAATAGATGTTGATGGTATCACTTTGGTAATCAATTACGATGTTCCGGATGATGTAGACAATTATGTTCACCGTATTGGACGAACTGGTAGAATTGGACGTAAGGGTGAAGCATGGGTTTTGGTAGGTAGGGATGACATCCCTCAACTAAACAAAATAATTGCAACACACTCTCTAGAAATAATTTCTTCTGAAGCCCCTGAACTTCCAGATGGTATAAGCAGAGATCCTGTAAAGAAACAGGAAGATAATGCTGAAGCAGCAGATGTTTTCGGAATGGTTCCAATAAGATTAGTCACTACTTCTATGTCGAAGTTTGCAATTGTAAATGAGATAACAAATTCGCTTAAGTGCCCTGAGTTAGCAGTTGGTGACATCGTCATTCATGATGACCACACTGTTGTTGAAGTACATAACAAACACGCCTCACTAGCGGTAAGGTCATTCAATTCAAAGGATATCGAAGCAGCAATAATCGAATCTTGATTATTCTTCTTCGTCTGAAGGCTTATCGATTGTAATTATAGTGCTAGCAATGCCTAGCATGCCTAGTGTTGCAAGAGACCAAGATGACTGTATTTCTTGAGCCCATACATCTCTAGCATCTCCACAGCTGCCTGTTACACTGGAATAAAACTCGCATGCTTCCACAGTTTCTTTTGCTTGCATTGCTCCTTCATCAAGCCATACATTTGCAAATGCTCCAAGGATTAAGATCACAGACAATGCTAATGCTGCCTTGTGGAAATTACTCCAATTATTTCGATAAATAAACTTCCACTTACCTTTACCTGATGCCTGTTCTTTTCTGATTAAATCTCCAGCATTTACCCATTTGAACCAAGCAAGCCACATCAGAATCAGAACTATCAGGAATCCCCATTGGTAAACAAAAGCATGGAAATCGTGCATTGGTTGTTCACAGCCAATCATGTTAGGGTTATCTGCACATCCCGACATTGCTAGCGGATACAGAACCACCAGTCTTGCGATATTCAAAATGTAGACGATTACACATGCCACAACTGCACTCTTAATTCGCAATCTTTGTGGGACTCCGCTACTCATCATTATCAGTACTGTGATGAATAGCATCTCATGAACTCCGGCGCATTCATCTGAAACATAAAGTCTGATTTGGTCTGCCCAAAAATCAGGATGCCTAAGTGTTACGAGTGTTGTCCATCCGTTGTATTCAGATAACGTAGCCGAACCTGGACCGTAGATCAACTCGATTAAATGATACCAAATCCAAGCTTCAGATTCTTGAATCAGACCTAATGTGTTTGTTGGTTGAGTAATGAACCAGTAGAACATTTCAACGAGTAGCAGTGCTAATGGAATCCTCAAATAACTTTGAGCAAGTTTTCCAACTTCACCCCAAGAAAGGTCTTCGACCTCCTCTAGTAGTGGCTTGGATTCCTCCGCCATGTTACTCAATAATCCACCTTATTGATGAACTCTCCACTTGTACGAGGGTTCAAGTTGGCTATCCCTTCGCCTAACTCGTGGAACCGACACACAAGCTAGATGTGTTGGGCCATTATTGTCCAGTGCCTGTAAGTCAAGCACGAAAAGCTCTAGCCGATTTAATCCAAGGTGATGTATTGATGGTGATAGCAGATGACCCTGAAACAATGCATGATATGCCAATACTTGTTGACAGACTCGGTCATCATCTAATCGATGTCCTCAAATCTGCTGGCGAATTCCGATACATTATTGAGGTGAGAGATTGAGTATCGACGAGGTACCTAGCGAGGCGATCCTCCCAACAAAATATGGGGATTTCAAAATTCGTGTATTCAATGAATCCGAGACCGGGTTTGACCATGTTGCTCTTTCTCTTGGAGAAATGTCTGGGCCCGACCCTATTCTAATGAGGGTACATTCAGAATGCCTTACTGGAGATGCCTTTGGTTCTCTGCGTTGTGACTGCGGCCCTCAGTTAGATGCTGCACTAAAGGCAATATCCGAGAAGGGGTGGGGTGTGGTTCTCTATCTGCGACAAGAGGGCAGAGGAATTGGCCTTCACGCAAAGATTCAGGCCTACCACCTTCAAGACAGAGGAGCAGATACTTTAGATGCAAATTTAATGCTTGGATTACCGGGTGATGCCCGTAACTATAGAATTGCAAGTACTATGTTAGAATCACTGGGAGTTTCTGATGTGAGTCTGCTTTCTAATAATCCAGATAAGGCAAATCAACTCAAAAAATATGGAATCAATGTCGTAGAGATGGTGCCATTAATTGTCGGAGTAGGAACAAGTAATCGCGATTATCTTCAAACCAAAGCAGAACGCATGGGTCACGATATTGAATTGGATGGCGAGTAAATGGTTAGAATCGATGCTACTTATGATGGAAATTTGCGCTGCACTGCAACTCACGAACCATCTGGTGCCAAACTGATTACTGACGCACCAGTCGATAACATGGGCAAGGGTGAATCATTTTCTCCTACTGACTTGCTTGCAACTTCAATGCTTACGTGTGTGATGACAATTGTTGCAATCAGGGCTGATTCTAGAGGCATTGATGTTTCTGGAATGACGGGAAGTGTAGAGAAAACAATGGCTTCTAACCCACGGCGTGTTGCAAAGCTCGAAATTGTAGTCAACCTACCTTTAGGCATATCAATGGATGATCGTGCTTGGTTGATTACAGAAGGTTGTAATTGCCCAGTGTGTGTATCTGTTAGCGAATCGATGGAAGTCGATGTCACATTCCAATGAGTTGGTATTATGCCAAGTAATGCACAACACTGGAATGCTGCATACAATGATTCTGACACAACTCAGTTGGGCTGGTATCAAAAAGAACATGCGGTTTCAATGGACCTAATCTCATCATGTGACGGTAAGAAAATTATTGATGTTGGAGCAGGCGCTACAACACTAGTCGACACATTACTTTCTAACGATTATGAGGTTACTGTTTTGGATGTTTCATCAGAAGCCCTTAGGATCCTATCGAAGAGACATGGTACGAATATGAATTATGTCAAAGGTGACTTGACTGACGAACTTCAACTTGGGCTTTTTGATATCTGGCATGACAGAGCAGTACTACATTTTCTTCTTCATGATTCAGAAAGAAAATCCTATGTCGCAAATCTGGAATCGTGTATAAAAAGTGGTGGATATGCAGTAATTGAGACATTCTCTACCGACGGTGCTCAGATTTGTTGTGGCCTTGATTTACACACATATGATGAGCAGATGCTGACCGATTTACTGGGAGATAATTGGATTCTAGTTGATTCAATTAGACACACACACATCAATCCATTTGGTGGCGAGCGACCATACATCTCTACAATTTTTAAACGAAACTAGCCATTAATGAATGGTGGAAATTCTATTTGGTAGGTGTTTATCGACAGACATGGGCAGAATTCCCGCGCTATCAATTGTAACGATTCTATTTATTTCGATTGCATCTTTGCCGGTTTCTGATTACCAATCTGAATTGCATGATATTGAATCATTTGCAAGTTCTTCGCAATCAGATTGTAGCAATCAAACAAACTCTGCAGGGAACGCTTTTCATGTAGACAATCAACTTGGTAATGACTCATATTCTGGAACAATTAACTGCCCACTAGAAACGATATCTCATGCTCTAAATTTGTCTTCCAATGGAGATGAAATAATTATTCATGAAGGTGTATATCACGAGATTGTAAGTGTTTCAGGATTTGAAAATTTAACCATTAAATCAGCTGTTGGTGACAGAGTTGTTTTTGATGGTACCCAGAGTATAGTTGATGATTTGGGTGGAACTTGGAATCCATCCAATGATGGTATTCATGCTGTTGATTTAGGCATAGATGCATGGCAAGTTTTCATGGAATATGAAGAACAAGTTCCTGCTAGGTGGCCAAATGCAAATTTCAGTGATTATACAGTACTCAATCAAACAAATCATTGGGCTCATGGCACCATGGGGAATGGTGGCTCATACTCTAATGGAGAACTAGAAGATGCTGGAGGAATATCGGGAGCAAGTAACAACTTGACATCAAGTGGAATTGATCCCGTTGGAGCAATCGCCATTTTGAATGTTGGTTCTTTCAGGACATATAGCAGAACTGTGACAGATTTTGATTCTAATAATTCTACATTTTACTACGACACGGTTCCTTCCTGGAAAACCAAGCACCACCACTACTTCCTTGAAGGGAAAAGAGAATTGATAGATGTCGAGGGTGAATGGTGGATCAATTCATCCAATAATCGGCTACATATGTTGTTCTCAAACGGAACCAATCCAAACAATATCGATGTTCGAGTTAAGACTCAATCATATGCATTTAACATTACAAACAGCAATAATATTTCTTTGCAAGGTTTGGAATTTTTCGGCACAACATTCC
>MDSV01224983.1_pt1 | contig 17610 bp, 15 predicted proteins | sample 810851 | NCBI WGS metagenome assembly MDSV01 (sample SAMN05326640, study PRJNA326480) | marine metagenome | isolation source: seawater | place: Atlantic Ocean: North East | collected 2012 | reverse complement strand
TGAAATCTATGCAGAATATATCTTTTTTTTTATCAACCATTATATCGCAATCTAAATTTCCAATATGCTTAGTTGCAGTCGAAATTTTAAAAGCAAATTCATCAAGCATCATCTCGTGTACTATAAAAGCTTTATCAGTTTCGCCAGATCTCATCGAAACCTTTTCTTTAACGCAATGTGAGATATAGTTGCCCTGAAAATCGTTAAAAATATCTATGTGATATTCTGTTCCAACGATCAGTTTTTGATATATAACATCTATAGATTTTTTAACATTTATCTCACTAGTATAATAAATAAATTTTAAGTCATTCGATCCACTACCAAAAATTTTTTTACAGACGACCGGCAAATTGTCTTTAGCTATATCTTCTTGATTAATTAATTCAGGTGTTCTTAAATTATTTTCATAACAAAAATCAAAAAACTTTTTTTTATTCAAACAACTTTCAATAAAGTTTTTTTCAGAAACTAAGGGAAAGCAATTAAGATTTATTAGTTCATCGCGATTTATTGCTATAACTTCTAAGTCGAGATCTGAAAGTGGTATGAGTAAATCAATTTTATTTTCAATAATTTTGTTTTTTAAAACAGAAAAATAATTATTTTCGTTGTTAACGACTTTGGGAGTCTTAATATTTGTGATCTTTTCGTCTAAATAAAAAGAGGGGACTGTTGAGTCGCAATCTGATAAAAAAATATTTAACTCATCGTAAGACTGACGTAATTCTAAAACGAATTCAACTAGGTAAGTTCTTCTGCCAGCGTTAGTGAATAATATATTCAAATATTTTTCCTTCTTTTGATAATAAAATTAATAAGTAAATTAATTGCTTTCTTGAATGATATTTCATTAATAGCAAGTGAAATTCTAATAAAACTATCCCAATTTTTACCAAAAAAAATACCAGGAGTGCACGCTACATTTGTCTCATCTATTAAGTCTCTACAAAACGCATCTGAAGTTCGTCCATCCTTAGAAATATTTAAAAAAACAAAAAGGCCTCCATTAGATTCTGAAATTGGAAAATTTCCAATTTGTGAGGTTTGAAACTTAAGGTATCTATAATTATTCAATAATCTTACGTTATATTTTTTTAAATGAATTGGTGGAATAGAAAGTGCTTTTAATGCACCATGCTGAATAAACTCTGGCACATTAGTATTAATATGCTGCTGAATTTTACAAGCTTTCTCAATTATTTTCTCATTTGCTACCATATATCCAATTCTCCATCCAGTCATTGCAAATGATTTTGAAAAGCTATTAATAGTGATAACTTGATTTGCTATTTTTCTGTAACTTCCTAGCGAAATATGTTTTTCACCATTAAAAACTAGCTTATCATAGACTTCATCAGATATTAATATTATTTTATATTTATAGATCAATTCGACAATTTTTTTTCGTGAGTTCTTGTCCAGAGTGATTCCTGTTGGATTATTTGGAAAGTTTATTAGCATCACTTTAACTTTGTATTTTTCAATAAGTGATTTTAGTTTTTCAAAATCAATTGAAAAATCATTTTTTTTTAAATCAAAATTTATAATTTTAGCCTGATGTTCTGAAATTAATATTTGAGGTATATAACTTGGGTAGCATGGATTTATATTAAGAATACTCATATTTTTTTTTAAAATTGATGAAAGAGCTAAAGTAAGAGACATTTTTGCTCCTGATGTAATAATTATATTATCAATATTAGCTTTTATTTTATTGTTAATCTTAAGATGTTCTGAAAGTTTTTTTCTTAGGCTTGTTATGCCCATTGGACTTGAGTATTTAGTCTTTCCAAGCTTCATTGCATTGTAAGATTCCCTTAAAATTATTTCTGGCGTATTAAAGTCTGGCTCACCAAGACCTAGCGATAGAATTTCTTTTCCTTGTTTATTCTTTTTTGAGGCAAGTTTACTAAACTTTGATTCTATTGACTCTTCTAAATTTTTAGGAAATGTCATAATCAATAAATTTCTTCCTTAATATCTTTTGACTTTTAATATTCAGTTTTGATAATGATTTAGCTATTTTTCTTCCTGCTGAACCATTACCATATGGATTACGCATTTTTTTTAATATTTTCCTAAATTTCAAAGTTTGACTTTTTTTAATCCCTTTAGTGATTGATAATTCATCACAGTTTACATTAATTACATTATCTGGATGTACTTTCCCATTTTGCCTTGATCCGATGTTTATTACCGGAAGCTTGAATGAGGCGGCTTCAACTATCCCACTTGAGGAATTTCCAACCATAAACTGAGCTCTAGACATTAAATAATTATATATATCTGAACCTGCATTTTTAAATATTAATTTTTTAAAACCTTTTTTTATTTTAAATTTTTTTATTTCTCTAATGATCGTTAATGTACCAGGATCAGCATTTGGATAAGTAAAAACTATGGAGATTTCAATATTATCTAATGCTTTTAAGAAAGATCTGATCTGTCTTTTTAAGTCAATTAGTTCTAAAGTAACTGGATGAAAACAAGCTAAGCAGAACCTGTTGGGTATTTTAATTTTATTTCTCTTCTCATAATTTTCAACATTTTTAATTGAGAAATCAAAGATATTATCTAATCCAGGAGCTCCATAATTTTTTATTCTCCATGACTCTTCACCCATCTGTATAAGCCTTTCACGATAGTCTTTATGTATTACATAGTGAAAATGAGACATCTTTGTTATAGCATGTCTTACCAGTTCATCTATTGCTCCTTCTGTGACAGCTCCTCCGTGTAAGTGGACAACAGGTATACCTAAACCGATAGATGAAATTGAACCAGCTAACATTTCATACCTATCTCCTGATAATACAAATATATCAGGTTTATTCTTTGTAAGGTAGTTAGTTAATGCAGCGGCAATATTAATAATATTATTTTGTAAAGAATTTATTTTTGAATAATTCTTGTTTTCTTTAATTTTTATAAAATCTAATTTTTTAGATTTTATTTCTTTATATGTATTACCGAATTTTTCATCAAAATGAGCTCCTGTAACTAAAAGTTTGGATTGAACATTTTTAAATTTATTTAAAGCAATTATAATTGGAAAATATCTATCAAAATCAGATCTACCAACTGATAAAAAATAAATTATTTTTTTATTCATAAAAATTGAAATCTAAATCATTAAATTCAAGATTTGCCCTCTCTAATGTAGACATCTCACCAACATCTATCCAATATTCATGAACTGGAAAACAAATGACTTTCATTTTATTTTCAAGTAGTTTTTTTACAAGTTCTGGTAAGTCCATCTTTTTATTATTCCCTATAATTTTTTTTATTTTAGGATTCAGAACATATATGCCAGCATTTATTTGAACATTAGCTTTTGGCTTTTCATCAAATTCCAGTAAATTTAAATCTTTTGTGGCTAAAACACCATAAGGAATAGTATTTTGAATAATCTTTAGACATAAAGTTACATCTGCATTATTTTTTTCATGAAAACTCAACAAACTTGCAAAATTAACTTTTGTAATAATGTCGCCATTTATTACGATTGTTGGACAATCTAAATTATCTAATTGACCAAAAGGACCAATTGTTCCCAGAGGTTGCTTCTCTTTAAGAAAAGAAATCTTACCCTTAAAGGACTTCAAATTCTGAAAGTAACTAATTATTTTCTCTTTTTTGTAATTTACTGAGATAATAAAATCGTTAAACCCATAGGAAGCTATTGATCTTATTGATGTCTCCATTATTGGTCTTCCACCTATATTTATAAGTGGTTTAGGAATTTCTTTAGTAATAGGGTGCAATCTTTTACCTTCACCTCCTGCGAGAATTAATACTTTATTTTTTAATAATTGAGTTTGTTTGTTTTCGCTAAAATCTAAACAATCAAAAATATCAATAATTTGTGATTTAATGTTTAGGACTGGATATACAAAGATACCCTCTATTTTATTATTTTCTATAACAGAATTTTCTAGTTTTTCATTTTCTTTGATAACGAAAGGACTGGGATTTGAGATTTCTTCAATCTTATCCATAATAGATTTTTGGTTTAATATTGCTCTGCGAAAATCTCCATCAGTAACTGTTCCTATCACTTCATTATTTTCTTCTACCACTATTAATGTCGAAACTCTTCGTTCACCCATTAGTTTCATTGAGTCCCCTATGGAAGTATCTTTATTAACTAAATATTTTTTCCAACTCATATAATTAAATTATATTATACCCACTTGGTAAATTAATTGTTCTACTTACAATATCATTCGTAACATCTAAATTATCTGAAGGGCAGGTTTTATACATTTTTAGTCTGTTGAGAGGTTCCCAAAGTGGTCTAGCTTGATATCCATTATTATGTAATCTTTTCAATAAGTCATTTCTTATTGATTTAAAATTTTTTTCAATGATTATTGTGTTTAGCCAATAATTACTTATTGATTGTTTAGGTTCCTTAAAAAATTTTACATTATCTAAATTTCTGAAAATCATTTCATATTTCCTCGCAAGTTTTCTCTTGTAACTTATTAGTTTTGAAATCTTATCAAATTGTGAACAACCTATAGCGGCATTAATATTTGGCATTCTAAAGTTATATCCAATATCATCGTGTATATATTCCCACTTATGTTTTACCTTAGCTTGAGTTGATAGATGTTTTGCTTTTTCATAGAATTCTTTACTTTTTGTTAATAAAGCACCTCCCCCTCCAGTTGTAATTACCTTATTGCCATTAAAACTCAGTATGCCTATATCGCCAAATAATCCAGTATGTTTATTTTTAAAAAAACTACCTAATGATTCAGCTGCATCTTCAATAACCTTTATTTTAAATTCATTTGCTATTCTTACGATTTCTTGAATTCTTGCAGGATGACCATATGCGTGTATTACCATGATCGCTTTAATAATTTTTTTGGTCTTTTTATTAATACATCCTGACTTTGTAATAGAAGTAATTTTTCTAAGATAATTTCTCAATTTTTGAGGGTCTATTCCAAGAGTTTCTTCTTCAATATCAACAAAATGTGGAGTGCCATTCATATAAGTAATGGCATTGGCAGGGGCGATAAAGCTTAATGCTGGCATCAAAACCTCGCAGTTTTTATCAATTTCTAGCAATCTACATGCTAAATGCAAAGCTGATGTGCCTGAATTTGTTGTAATTGCATATTTAGCTCCAGTAAAGTCAGTAATTTTTTTTTCAAAATTAACCACATATTCGCCTAAATAAGAAACATATCCACTTTCAATACATTTTTTTAAATATCTCTTTTCATTTTCACCAAGATAAGGTTCGTGTAATCCAACTTTTTTTGATTTAATTACACTTTTAACTGATTGAAGTATATGATTGCTCAGAGTAGATTTTTTAAATTTTTTCATCAAATATTGTAAAGGTGAGATCTATAGTTATTTAGATTTTTTTGATCTGAGAACCAATTAATCGTTTTTTCTAATCCTTTAAGTAAACCTTTTTTTCCAGAGTACTTTGGCTTCCATTTCAGGATTTTATATGCTTTAGAATTGTCACAAATTAGCCTATTAACTTCACTATCTCTAGGGCGTATTCTTTTTTTATCTATCTTGATCGAATAATCATTATTTATTATTTCACCAATGATTTTGACTATCTCATTAATTGATATCTCATACCCGGAGCCAATATTTATAGTTTCACCAATACTTCTTTTATTACCAATTGATGAGGTAAAACCATTTACAGTATCTTCAATGAAATTAAAATCACGAGTGGGAAATAGTGCACCTAAGTTAATTTGAGGTTTGTCACTTAGAAGTTGTGTGATGATTGTAGGTATAACCGCTCTTAGTGACTGGCGAGGTCCATAAGTATTAAAAGGTCGGATAGTCGTTACTGGAATTCCAAATGATTTATTATAAGAAACGGCCATTTGATCAGCCGCTATTTTAGTTGCTGAATATGGAGATTGACCGTTTAAGGGATGTTCTTCATTGATTGGAGTCTTCATCGCAGTACCGTAAACTTCGCTCGTTGAAGTATGAATAAACTGCGTTAATTTTTTATTAGATTTTGCTGACTCAAGTAAATTAGTGACACCTATTACATTAGTTTCTATATATGAAAGTGGTGACTGATAAGAATAAGGAATAGCTATGAGTGACGCTAAGTGAAAGATTATATCAACGTCCTGTGAGTTTTTTAATACAAAATGGGAGTCCCTTATATCACCACTAACAACCTCAACATTTTTTAAGACTTGTTTATTTATTGTATCGAGCCATCCCCACGAATTAAATGAATTATAATAAGTAAACGCCTTAACCTTGTGGCCCAACAGAACAAGTTTTTCGACTAAATGAGAGCCTATAAAACCATCAGCTCCAGTTACAAGAATTTTCATTTTATTGTTTTCCAAATTTCAGTCATACGAAAAAAGTAGAATTAAAGTTGCTTAATTATTTTTTTAAACAATGATGTTTATTACAATTTTTAATAATCTACATCAACTTATTTTTATAAAATTATTAATCAACTAATTAATTTCTTTCAATTTACTAATAATTTTGTTTGAAATAATTTCCCAAGAATCTGTGTCTGATTTTGAAGCAAATTTATTAGCAATTAATTTTATATCTTTATCTTCTTGAAAACTTCTATTTCGATTAATAATATTTTTAATATAGTCACATAAGTCAATCATATTATCAAATATTGTATTCGGACTATAATCCGCCCATATCAAATCTTTTTTTGATTTCATTCTCATCATATATGGCACAATTACAATTTTATTGTTTGAAAAAGCTTCCATCAAGGAAGAACTTGTACTGTCAGCAATCAAAAAATCAGAAAATGCCATTAATTCATATGTATTAAAATCATTAAGTTCATAATGAACTCTTCTTTTTTTGGTTTTATCAAAATTTAAAATTTTTAAATATCTTCTATATTGCTTAAAATTTCGAGGTCTTAATATAAGACCAACATCTGGATTTATATCTAATAACAAACTTATATTAGAAAATGCTTTTTTTAAAACTACTGTATCATTGAATTGTGTGTTTGAATCTATTGAAGGTAGAAGAAAAAGAATATTATATTTGTTATTATATTTTTTCTTAAATTCTATTTCTTTTTCAAGGTTGTTTATAGCATCCAACACTTGATTTTTATTAGGATTACCTACAATTATATGTTCTTTTGAATGCCAATATTTCTCATAAAAATCAATATAACCTTGTCCGTGTGTAAAGAAAAAATCATAGTAAGTGTGAAGGAAAATAAGAGAAGTATAAGGCTTAAGAAATAAAGAGTGATGTATGCCACAATGTTTCAAATTGTACTTATTTTGAATGATCGTTCTAATTATATGTTTAGCATTATAGTCATCCCTGCTAAAAAATATCTTTATCCTGAAATATGAACAAAATATCTCATGCTCATATCCATCTTTTAACAATAAATAATAATTTCTTAATGGAAAGTCGCGGCGAATGTTCATGGTGAAACATTTAATGTAACAAAATATAAGTTTTATATAATCACTTAAGATTTCATGGGTAATTTTTAGAGTAATTGCGAGCTTCGTTTCATCACATACTGAAGCTCCGTTTGTACTGAGTTTTTTATTAAAGATTTTTCTCTCTACAAAATTAAAATTCCAATTGGAATAAATAAAAAGGTGTTTAATCCTTTTTGGCATATATTCATATAATTTGTTATCATTTCTAGAATTCTTAAATTTTCTTATTTTATCTAATTCATCTGAAGAAAATCCGTTTGCTAGGTGTTGCCCAATATCATAATATCTCTTCTTTGGTTTATTAACTTTTATTCCGTTACTTAAAATTAACTTAGCAATTAAAAAAGGTAAGTAAAGAAGCATATAAAGAAGATCATTAAGTTTAGTTTGAAAATAATTATAAATCCAATGCCACTTGAACGAACATTGGTAGTAATCAAAATTCATAAATTTATCTACTTTTGTAAAAAAATTATTACTTAAAATAACTTTTGTGTCATGATTGGGACATTTATTGAGAAAGTATTGATAAATTAATATGATTCTTATTCTATCCTGAATATTTCTTACAGAGTATTTTTTAAGGGCTAAATAGATTTTATTAGTATTAAATTTATTATATAAGTATCTATAGAATAAATTATCTTCTAAACTAAATTTTTTTTCAAAATATATATTAGTTAAAATGTTTGCTTGAAATGTAAAATTTTGTTCAATTTCTTGACTTAATTTGATTTCTTTTACGTCTTTACAGCTATTGATGTTTTTAATATAGACATCAATCTGATGAGGTTTAAAAAAATAGATCTGATTATTATTAAAATTTAAAAATTTAAAATATATCTGACTAATAAATGTTTTATTTTGTCTTATTATTATTTTTTTTGTCATTTATAAATGAATTTTATTTATTCTGTAAATCTTATCAATAAACTTAATTACCTTATTTTTAGATCCTTTAAATTTTTTTTTAAACTCGACATTAGAATTATTTACAATTTCATCTCCTAGAATAATTTTTTTTAAACTACCTTTACTTTTAATATTTCTTGAGACACCTAATTTCTCTCCTAAAAATTTATTTTTTCCTAAATTGAAGCTTATTAAATCATTCCTTAAAAAGGCAAGTTCAAATAATAAAAATGTTGATATGCCTATAATGAAATCGTAATTTGAAGCAATTTTTTCTATGTTTAGATTCGTTAATACTCTCAAATTTTCTTGAGACCTTAAACATTCATTATATTTTTTTAGATCTTCTCTGGGATGAAGCTTTATAGTTAGTTGATAATCTTTTGGTAATATGGAAATAATAGCTTTGAGTACTTTTTTTTCAGGAACAGGTTGCTTTCTATATAAATTCTTTTCTGAAACTGGCTCAGATAAAAAAAGAATCTTTTTTCCTAATTTATTTTTATTCTTATAAGTTGTTACCTTTTTATACTTATTAGATATCGACTCCAATAATGGATTGCCTGAAATAAATAAGGTATTTTTTTTGATTCCTTCTTTTAAAGACATTAAGTATGCCAAATCGTCATTAACAAAGATAGTGTCTGGAAAGATTTTCTTTTTTTTATAATAAAATCTTTTGTCAAAATTTGTCCAATGCTCAATTATACTAATACAGTAAATTTTATTTGCTCTACTCCATGATATCAATTCTTTATCGATAGTATCTCCTAAAGACGATCCAGTAATTACTAATTTGATATTTTTTAGGTGTTTCCATTTTCTCAAGATAGGAATTTTATATTTTTTAAAATAAATTGACGACTTTAAGCTAGAAGTAAACACAACTGGCAAATTCAGTTCACGATAAAAACTCTGAAAGTATTTTATTGCGCCTGGATCAGATGAGCCAATCAGAATCATGATAAAATATTTATTAATTCTGGTTTTTTTTGAAGCAAGTTCTTATTAAGAAACTCATCTACTATGTTATTATTGTACAAGTTATAAATAACCCTCAAATGATGAGGCTTAAAATCAGAGCTTAAGTACAATTTTCCTGAGCCCTTCTGTTTTATATATTGCCATTGATTTTTTGATCTAAATTCTATTAGTTTTATCAATTCTTCTGATGCCTTAATAACTGCCTTTGATGATAAGTGATGAATGCCATCACCATATTCCATTTTTGGAGTAACTTGATGTAAAATATCTCCAGCATCAACACGATTTGAAACTTTATGAAATGTGACACCTGCAAATTGGGGTTCAAGATTATAAAATGGCCAGAATAAAGTTGCTGAACCCTTATAATTTGGGGATAAGCCAAGATGCATGTTGATTGTGTCAACTGGTAAGACCTCGAGGAGTTCATTTTTTAAAATACCTGATCCAAAAACTATACATACATCAGCGTTATATTCTTGCACAAATTTAATAATTTTTTCTGAATTAAGCTGATTTTTTTTACAATAAATACTTTGGACTGTTTTATAGACAATTGATGGATCAAGATCACCAAAGTAGTCACTTTCTATTCTATATCTTTCTTTAAAATGAAACTCAAAATTATTAATATCAGTTTCTTCAAAAGTAGTATCATATTTATCAATATTAGGAATTATATTTTCTCTCTCCATTATGATAGCTCTACACTCATGACCATGAGTAATTATTTTGTGATGTACATATAAGTGTCGTGAATGAGATCCTGAAAAAATTAATATTTTCATTTAAATTTCTTTTAATAAATTTTTATTTACTAACAACTTACAGATTTTTTTAATTTTATTTTTTTTTACACCTAACTTTGAAGATATAAAGTCAAGATTTTTTTTACCATCACTCAAGTGAAGCAACCATTGTATTATATCTGAAGTAGTATGCCCGTTGTTCATTTCCTTATAAGATCCACCTAACTTTGGATATAATTTTCTTTTTGAGAGCATATACTCACAGTTTTTCATTTTAACTTCGTAAATTTCCCAACCCTCAATCTTTTTTAAAAGTGAATTGTATAATTTTAATGACTTCAACAAATTACTACCAGTAACAAAACTTAAATTATCTAGTGATGTATGGTACTCTTTATAATTAAAATATTTATCTTTAGTAATTGATGCGGTGTTTATTTTGAATCCTTGTGAAGAATACTGTCTCTCATCACTTCCACGAATACTAAATGGATATATTATAAAGTCTTCATTATATTTCTTTAATATTTTTTCTATTTCAATATTAATTTGATGATCTTTATCCCATGATTGCTTATAACCGTACTTGCCTTGTCCACCAACCGTTGTTATAACTAAGCCAGCATCAATTTTTTTCATTTTTTTTTCATTTAATTTACAATATGCAACTGCACCTATTGTTTCAGGAACAAAAACAAAACGATAACTCCATTTTGTCTTTTTCTTTTTTAATTCACGAGCTAAAAAAGCTGAGACTAATAATCCACTCAAGTTATCATTTGCCATAGATGGATGACAAAAATATGTAGAAATTAAAATTTCTCTCTTTGAATTTCCTCTTATCAAGAAATCTCCATAAGTTAGGACCCCATTTTTAAACTCACTATCAATTACGACTTTGTAAGGACCAGGTGATCTTTTGATCTTATCATATTCATTTTTGCTTAAACTAAATCCCCAATCATTATTATAGTAGGAAGTTCTGTAAGGTATTGCTTTCTTGTTTTCTTCTAAATAAAAAAGTTTTTTCTTTAATTCTGGCCAATTTAGAAAGCTGTTCATAGGCTTGCTATAACCCACAACATGTAAATTATTATTCTTGTGTGAAATCAGTACTTCACCATTTTTGTCAAGAATATATGCATCACTAATATTCCATTCTTTAGGTATCGTCCAATCATATACTTTACTGCCTGATCGGATTTTTTTTATATTTAGTGGTATGATTTCTTTTAATATTCTTAAACTTTTAATATTATCTTTTCCTGTTAAGCTTCTGTTTAATGGAAATAACTTTTCTAAGTAATGAGTAAATTCTTTTTTAATTTCCGATTCTTTCATCTCCATATCTTTCAAATATTTGATTCATTTTTTCATCGTCAATAGGATTATAATATTTTCCACCCCGTTTATGCTCAAACTCATTTATTCCCTTTTCTTTCAAAATTTGAATAGATTTAATTATAAGATCAATAGAATTTAAATAAAGGAATGTTCGTATTGCTTGGTAGCTTTTAAGATCTTTTAATTCACATTGTTCTGATAATATAATTTTACCTTGATCAATTTTGTCTGACATTAAGTGACAAGTATTGCCAACTGGATCATTATTATAAAGTGCCCATTCAACACATGAGCAACCTCTGTAAAAAGGTAATATGCCAGGATGACAATTTAAAACACCAATTTTTGGGGCACTTACTATCTCATTACATAGGATTCTTGGAGTACCACAATTTATAAGTAATTCAATTTTTCTTTCTTTTACAATTTTAATCAACTCGGGATCATTATGATTAAGACAATAAATAATTTTACTGGTATTTATATCTAAAATATCTATGTAAGGAATTTTTTTATTCGTTCTTTCTTTCCATAGTTTTGTGTCTTTTTCCTCAAACTTTTTTTCATCAAGCAATATGCAATCTATTTTATATTTCTTAGAAATAATTTTGTGCATATACCCACAGAAAGGGTGGTCAACGGTTGATAAAAGGCCAATAATCATTTGCGGATTTAAGCTTTTATAAGATCATTGTATTTTAATATATGATCCTCCTTTAAATCCCTTTTACACCTTTTTCCAATGATACTGCTAATTTTATTTGGTGAAATACCTGTTCCAGGTCTTTTTGGAATTAAATCTGAATGGGTGATGATATGATTTTTCTTAACTTCATGTCTCATTACTAAACTTCTTCTTGCAAATTTTCGGGTAGATGCTTCACATTTCAATACAACCTTTTTATTAATTCCTATCGATTTAATGACCTCATCCACATTTTTTCTTAAATCTTTAAGTTCAGGCGCATTAAGTGATATAGCATGATCAGCTGATTTTTTAAGATTTTTATTGTAAGTAAAATGTTTCTCGATTGCACGAACACCATAAAGCACTGATGCTGAGGGTATCATAATGCCTAAGGTGTGATCGCTTAATCCAAGCAAGTAGTTCGGGAAATTATTTTTCAAATCTATTAAAGCACCTAAATTTGCATCTTCGCTTTTAGTTGGGTAACATAATGTACACTGCATAATACAGATTTTTTTATTACCTAAACTAGTGATATAATTAACTGCGCTTTTAACTTCGGATAGACTAGATGCCCCAGTGGATAATAAAATTGGCATTTTCGTCTTTGCAATTTTTTTTAAAAGCGGAAAATTAGTCAAGTCACATGATGCAATTTTAAATCCTTTCACTCCAACATTTAGCAGTATATCAACTGACTCGTTATCAAAAGGTGTTGACATAAACTCAATTTCATATTTGTCACACAGCTTTTTTAGTTTTAAATAATCTTTATAATTAAATTTATCCAATTCACTATAAGAGTCATATTGAGTGCCATTTTTCTTTTTTTCTCCATCCCAATTCCAAAATCTAGGTGATTTTTTAATCACTAACTTACTTGCCTTATAAGTTTGAAACTTAATAATGTCAGCACCTGCATTTTTTGCATGTGAAATCAATTTTTCAGCCATTCGCATACTTCCATTATGATTTACACCAGCTTCAGCAATTATAACGCATTGATTAGAGCTAAATTTAACTTTTCCTATTTTGAAATCGCTTATCATTTCTTATATATTTTTTTAATATAAAATTTTCTCTTACCGCTTTTAGAGATATTTTTTTCATGAATATAGTATCTATATAGTGGAATGGGCAAATAAAAAGATTTATATCTATTTTCGTTTAATCGTTTGATTAAATCGTAATCCTCACCTTCACGAAGTCCCGCATCATAATTGCCAATTTTTTTAATAATATCTGTCCTGAATAATATACCTGCGCCATGATTTCTTATATTTTCTTCATTATCTAATTTTATTTTTTTTTCCCTAAAACCGTTACTGTCAATTCTTATATGATCGCAATATACATATGCATATTTATTATTCTCAATGAGTATATTCGACATATTTTCTATTGCAAGTCGACCCAAATAATCATCAGAATCAACTCTTATAAAGAATTTGCCCTTAGCTTTTTTTATGGCTAGATTTGAACTGTATCCTATGCCCATATTTTTTTTATTTTTAAATACTCTTATCTTATTCTTATAATTCTTTAGAAAATTTATAGAATCATCGGTTGAATTGTCGTCAATAACTATTACTTCAATTTTCTGACTATTGGTTGTTACTTGTTCTATACAAGAGCGTACAGATCTATCTAGAAACTCAACTCTGTTATAGTTTAAAATTGCAATAGTTATATCAAATTTATTTTCAGTTTTCTTTTTCACTTTTAATATTTTTTATTTTAAGGACATCTAAGTTTGACCAAACTTTTTTAAATGCATGAATCAAACCATCTACATCATCAGAAGCAAATTCATAATCGCATAATGGTATCTTTAAAAAAGACTCATCGTTAAGTCTTTCAGCTACTGGGCAAATACCTTTTTTATAACTTACATTTCCTTTATATATATCAGAATTCCATGGAAAACCTTTTTTTCCATATGCGATTTTCTGCTGATACATTGGATATAAATGAAGATTTGCATAACAGTCAACGACTGGAGCTCCCTCAGCTTTAAGAGCTTTGAAAACTACATCTCTGCTAACGCCTGTTGCTTCTTGGTCATATACAATGCCGTAAACATAAAATGAATGAGTATATCCATCTCTTATTTTTGGTGTTTTTATGCCAACTAGTTTTGATAATTCTGAAGTGATTTTATTAGCAATATTCACTCTATTGTATATGAGATCATCTAGTTTTTTTAATTGTTCTATGCCGATAGCTGCTTCAATTTCACCCATTCTAAAGTTATAGCCAATCATATTTGAAATGTCTTTTACACCTTTACCCTCAACTACTGCTTCTCCGTGATTTCTTATTAATTGCATTCTTTCTGCATAAATTGGGTCATTAGTAATTAGAACTCCTCCTTCACCTGTCTGAATGTGCTTATGATAATTAAAACTAAATCCACCTATGTGAGCATCTGTACCAGCATAAGAATTATACTCTTTTGCGGCTGGTGCTTGGGCAGTATCTGAGATAACTATTAAGTTATGCTCATCTGCAATTCTTTTTATTTCTCTAATATTTGCTGGATGGCCAAATATGTCTGGAACCATTATGGCTTTTGTATATTGTGTAATATTATTTTTTACAGATTCAGGGTCTAAATTAAAAGTTTCTTCTTCAATATCGGCAAATACTGGAATCGCACACCAATGTACAATAGCTGTAGCGGTAGCACACATTGTCCATGGACTCACTATTATTTCATCTCCAGGTTCAATTCCCACTGCGCCAACAGCACATATTAAACCTGAGGTCCAAGAATTTACGGTGATTGCATAATCAACGTCAAAATACCCTCTAATTGATTTCTCAAATTTTTGGACATTTGGTCCACCATAAAAGCTTCCCACATTAGGAATGTCCTTCCAATCACCAAGAAACGGAGATAAAGCTCCTGATTTGATAACTTCAGTTGCAGCTTTAACTTCTTCACTACCAATACTGTTGTATCTTTTTAGTGGTTCACTAAATACCGGTTTACCACCAAAAATAGCAAGCTTGTCCATATATATTCCTTCTAATTATACTAAAATTTATTTTAAATCTTCAATCATTTTTAATAATTTTAAACTAATTTCACCAGATGAAATATTTAATACATTCTTTTTCAAGATTTGTTTTTTAATATTATTGTATGCATTTTTGAGAAGATCACCATTTTTCATTGTGTGTTGACTATTCCTAACAAATACTCTCGTATTTTCATAAATTTTATGTTTTTGAATTTTGTAAATCGTAAATTTATCTTCTGGATTAATCGTTAATCTACCCTTAGTACCAATTATATCAAGCTCTTCATTACCTAGCAGGTCAATGTCAATCCCTATAATTTTTACATCAATATCTTTATAGATAAGCTTTAAATCGATGTCTCTGTCCTTTATGAAACTTTTAGAAGGAACATTTCTAAGAATCTTAATTTTATTTGGCTTTCCAAAATACCAGAGGCTTAAATCTAGCCAATGTATTGCGTTATGATAAAATCCCCTACTGTATCGTAATTCAAAACTTTTAATTTCACCAAAATGATTATTATCTATCATCCTTTTAAGATCATGGAAATATCTACTAAACCTCCGTGAAAAATTTACGGTAATTTTAATCCTATTTTTTTTATAAATATTTACAATTTCTTCCGCTTGAGTAATATTCCTGAGTAATGGTTTTTCACAGAAAACGTGCTTAGGCTTATATCGAACTAGATCTTTCAATATTTTATAATGACTATCATCAGATGATGAAACTACTACTAAATCAACTTTATGTTTAGAAAATAATTTAAGATAACTTTTGTATGTGGGAATTTTATATTTTAATTTAATTGTTTTTCTTGTCTTTATACTTAAATCACAAACAGCAACTAAATCGAAAGCTTTATCAGATTGAATAGCTTTAAAATGAGAGTATGTACCAGATATATTCTTTTGAAAATCATTAAGAAACCCTATCCTTCCACATCCAATAATAGCGACATTAATTTTATTCATTCAGACCACTAGGTATTTTGTGTTTGATATTTGTATTAATTTTTAAAATATCCTTATTAACATTTAAATATTTATATATATCAACTAAACCAAATGTAAGGCTGTCCTTATTTAGTGCTGAGTAAATACTGCCAATTACTTCAAGATCTTCTTTCGTATCTAAGGTAAGGCGCGCCCCAAGCGTATTAAACCATATATCTGGTATTTCTATATTTTTAACAGAGTAAGTTGACTTTCCAGTCCTATAAAAGAAGAGTGTTGGATGCTCTCTATCTTCTGGATCATTTGTTTTTGAAGAAATTCTAATTAAGTCTTTTCTTTTAAAAATAGATACATCCATACCCAGAGGCAAATAATGATTATCCATGTTCATTAATCCATTATTTGTTAGAAAATCATATTTTCCATTAGATTCTAAAAAATATTTACACATGTAATTAATTATCTCAGGATCGATTAGGGGATTATCACCTGTTAACTGGATTACATATTCTTCATTACATTTTTTTAATGCGGAGCTTAGTCTTCCTAGTACATCTTTTTCATCTCCCCTGAAACAATCAACACCAAGTCTTGTTGCTATGTCTTCAATAACATTATCATCTTGATTTGTTGTAGTTGCTAAAATAATTTTTTTTACAAACCTTGATTTTTTTATTCTTTCAATAAGAATAGAGATTACTTCCTTATCTTCTATCTTCATCATCACTTTTCCAGGTAAACGAGATGAAGTCATTCTTGCTTCTATGGTTGTAATAAATGATTTATTGTTCATGTATTATTTTCGATTACCGTACCATTTTCTATACGATATGTTTTGTCACAAAAATTCAGTACATCTAAGCGGTGTGATATAATTATTAACGTTACTGATCCTTTAAGTTTCTTAATTTCCTCATAAATTTCGTCTTCGACTTTATAATCTATAGAGTTTGTGGCCTCATCTAAAATAATTACTTGTCTGTTAAAATAAAAAGTTCTTGCGAGTGCAATTCTTTGTTTTTGACCTCCAGAAATTTTTATTCCTCTTTGACCAATATTTGTTTCCACTCCTTCTGGAAGTGACAAGATATATTTATCAAGACGAGCATACTTGATAGCCTTGTTTAATTTTTCATAGTCAATTTCTTGCTTAGTTAATCCAAGAGCAATGTTTAGTGAAATTGAAGCATTTATAAGAAATACCTCTTGAGGTAGATAGGCAACCATTTTCCACCATGTAGAAAAATCCTCTGATAGGGCTTCTCCATTTAATTTTATTTCGCCTTTACTTTTAGGAAGCAATCCAAGGATTAAATCTACAAGAGTGGTTTTACCTGCTCCAGAGTCACCGATTATAGCAATAGCTTCACCATTTCTAATTTGAAAATTGTTTACTTTTAAATTCACATTGCTAGATGAAGGATATTGATATTGAACTTTATCAAGTTCCAAGGAAATAAATTGTTTAGCAGTTTGAT
>MDSV01111733.1_pt1 | contig 17611 bp, 18 predicted proteins | sample 810851 | NCBI WGS metagenome assembly MDSV01 (sample SAMN05326640, study PRJNA326480) | marine metagenome | isolation source: seawater | place: Atlantic Ocean: North East | collected 2012 | reverse complement strand
ATTATAAAGGGCAAATGCTGTTCCTCTTGTATTTGAATGATTTACATTCATTAAAATTGCTTTCATATTTGGTGCTGTCACAGTAATAAAAAAGCCTGATAGAACACCTAGAATTATAGGATAATAAATGTTCTCAGCAGATTGTATATTTATTAAAAAAGCTGTTGGAACCATTCCAATAAAAGTGCAAATGGCAGATAATAAGGGTTGATATTTTGGATTAATATTGTATAAATAATTTCCTAATAATCCACCAAAAAAGCCCCCTAGCATTGCAGATAATCCAATAACCGAAACAACTATTGTTGCTATTTGAATTGAAAATCCAACATCACTAGCAAGATAATCAACTAAAAAAACAAAAAAAACAGCCCATGGTACAGTTCCTGCAGCACCTTGAACAAATACTAGAATATTAGTCTTTTTTAATAATAATTTTTTTAATGATTCAAGATTAATTGAAGAATTAGATAAATCAGATTGCCCTCTTTGTGGCTCAGTTCCAAAAAGTATATATAATAATAAAATGAAGAAATTAGGTACTGCAACAATTATAAAACATATCTTCCATCCATAAACAGGGCCTGTCATTCCAGCTAAAAGTTGGCCACCTGCTATTCCAAGACCAACTACTAAGCCTAAATAACCAACTATAGTAGATCTTTGCTTTGCTGGAAAATAATCTGCAATCAGCGAGTATGTTATTGGAATTATTCCTCCAATTCCTATTCCTGTTAATGCTCTTAACCAAAAAAATTGATTATAATTTTCAACAAATCCTGTTAATAAACATGGTATTTCTCCAAAAAGAATGACAAATATTAATAACTTTTTTCTTGAAACTATATCAGTTAAATAGCCTAAAAAAAGAGTAACAAAACCACCTATAAGCCAAAAGACTAATGAAATTTCACCACCTAATTTTATGTCTTTTTCAAAATCATTAAATCCAAAGTCATCAGCTATCTGTGATAAGTTTGGAGCCATTAAATTTTGATCTGCAAATAAGAAAAAAGATAAAATAAATAAAAGAGTTAAACTTAAATAATCGCTAGTTGACAATTTTGAATTTTCTCTATTTTTATCCATTTAAAAAATTACCATTGCTTATTCATCATACCTTTTTTAATTATGGAGCTTACAAATTTCAAAACCAATTTTTTGGGAAATATAGAAGTTAATATTTTTGTTAATTTATTTATTTTACCATTTATAATTAAAAATTTTCCTTTTGAATAAGCTTTTAAAGATTGATCAACAACTTGTTCTGAAGACATTAAATAACCTACAGCTGGTGCATCATTAACATGTGCTCTTTTGTTGAAGTTTGTTTTAGTATATCCTGGACAAACACCTAAAACTTGAATATTTTTTTTTCTATATTCCTCATACAAACTTAAAGTAAATGATGTTACAAAAGCTTTTGTTGCTGCATATATACTAAAATATGGAATAGGCTGAAATGAGGCTAATGATGAAATATTCATTATTCCACCTTGTTTATTCTTGACCATATCTTTTAGGAATAAGTGTGTTAAATGAACTAATGAAACAATATTTAAGTTTATCATTTCATCATAATTTTCCATTGTAGAATCAAGAAATTTACCAGAATATCCAAATCCAGCATTATTAATCAATATATCAACATTAAGATTTTTTTCTTTTACCTTATCATATAACTCTTTAGAAAATTCTTTTTTAGATAAATCTCCTGCAATTACATGTGCATCATTCATTTTTGATGCCATTTTTAGAAGTTTGTCCTCACTTCTTGCAGTTAAAATTAATTTTGCGCCATATTCATTTAATCTCTTTGCAAAAACTTCTCCAATACCTGATGACGCACCAGTAATTAAGATAGTTTTATTTTTATATAAATTCATTTTTTTATTTAATAATTAATAGTAATATATTTTTATTATGACCAGAGATAAATTTAAATCATTTAAAGCATTCTATCCATATTATTTATCAGAACATAAATTAAAGATTAATAAAATTCTTCATATGATTGGTTCATTTTCAGGATTATTTTTTTTAATATACTGTATAATTTCAAAAAATTATTTCTATACTCCATTATCACTATTTTTTGGTTATTTATTTACATGGATTGGTCATTTTTTATTTGAAAAAAATAAACCAGCAACATTTGAATATCCAATATATAGTTTTATTGGAGACTGGGTAATGCTAAAAGATATTTTATTAGGAAAAATTAAACTATAATGAAAAAAATATTATTTTTTACTTTAATAATTCTACTATCAAACAGCTGTTCTTTAAAGCTTAAAAACTTACCAATTCCCGAGGGGAGCTATAAAATAGGAACTGATACTTTTATTTTTGAAGATAAATCTAGATTAGAATGGTTTACTGAAGATAATGAAAATGATTTCAGAAGAATTGCTGTTCAAATGTGGTATCCTGCTTCAGAAATCTCTGATTCACTTCATCCTTATATTGATAATGATATAAAACTAAAATATATTGCAGAACAGTTAGATGTTTCTCAAAAAATTGTTAAAGGATTAAGTAATATCAAAACCAATTCATACTATAAATCTCCTATTCAAAATAATGAATTTCCTGTAATTATTTTTTCTCATGGACTTGGTGGTACTAAAATTCAGAACTCTATAAACATTGAAAATCTAGTTAGTTTTGGATATATCGTTATATCAATTGATCATTCTTATGATGCTTTAATAACAATCTTAGATGATAAAATTGCAAACTTTGATTCTGATCCAGGCTGGAATGCTAATATTGCAGATTTCAGATCTGATCCAGGCTGGAATACTGAAGTTGAAGAAATTACAGAAGAAGAATTTTATAAAGTAAGATTACCTCAAATTAATACCAGAGCTAAAGATGTTCAATTTATTATTGATCAATTATTTATTTTAAAGGAACAGAATTTTTATATAGCTAGAAATTGCAATTTAAATAAAATTGGAGTTTTTGGACATTCTTTTGGAGGTGGAACAGGCATTCTAGCATCATACTTAGATAATAGGATATCTGCTTGTTTAAATTTAGATGGATGGTTAGAACCTATTCCTAAAGAAATTATTTCTAGAGGTTTAAATATCCCTTTTTGCTATATAGGTCAAGTTCAAAAAAACTGGGAAACTGCAAAGTTCAATGAACAAAAATTAAATGATTTTCATAATAATAATAGTAACTTATCTTATATTTTTGAAGTTAAAGAATCTGAACATATGGATTATGCAGATATACCGTACTTAACTAGGCTTACCCGTATGTTTGGTTTATCTGGAAAAGCAGGTAAAACACTAACAAAAGATTTAAATTTTTTTATTTTAGGATTTTTTAATCAGACTTTAAAAAATCAAGAATCTAATTGGATTGAACGTATGAATGCAAATTATAAAACTATTTATAAATCAAATGAATAAATTGATTTTTAAAATTATTTTATTTTCAATTTTAACTATTTTTTTATCTTGTGAAGATGAAGATAGTGCAACTTGTAATGATTCAAATCAAATCATAGATGATTGTGGTATTTGTAGAGATAGTGAATTAAGTGAAGAATGGAATGCAACAATGGATGATTGTGGTATTTGCAATGGTAATAATTCATCATGCTCTGCTTGTATGGATGAAATATCATACACATTTGATGAAACAGCTCAATTTCATGATTGTACTGATTGCGAATATGGTTTTGTTAACTTATATATAATTGATGATGGAAATATAAGTTTAGAAGTTGATGATGATGTTACAATGTATCCAGGCAATTTAATTCTTATAAGATCTGGACAAAATTTGAGAATAGTAAATCAGCTTAATGAAAATATAATTTTCAGCTTAGATGAGTGTTTAAATCAATCTAACTCTTGTAACGATAGCTGTATTGAATATGACTCAGACTTATGTGATTATTATAATGGATGTACATGGGAGGATTCGCAAAACATATGCATAACAGATCCAATTTGTAATACTTTGGATAATGAAGAGTGTGATAATAATTCTGACTGTTTTTGGCAAAATGATATTACTGCTGCACCACATGAACCATCTCAAGGACTTTATTTTGTTGAATTCAACTATAGCGGTACATTTGATTATTCTGTAACTATTCCTTGGATTGATTATACAATAAATGGTTCAATTATTGTTAATGATTATGAAAATTAGTTTAAGGCCTTTTCATTTAGCTATTCCAGTTTCAAATCTTCAAAAATCAAAAAATTTTTATACCAATATTTTAGGCTGCTCAATAGGAAGAAGCAGTGGAAAATGGATAGATTTAAATTTTTTCAACCATCAACTGGTGCTACACTTATCTGAAATAATGATAAATTCTCATTCAAACAAAGTTGATAATAAAAAAATTCCTGTGCCACATTTCGGAGTAATCTTAGAATGGAGTGAATGGCAAATGCTATCTAAAAAAATTGAAAATAAAATATCATTTATTGTTAAACCATACATTAGATTTAAGGGTCAAATTGGAGAACAAGCTACAATGTTTTTTTTAGATCCTGATAATAATGCTCTTGAATTTAAATCTTTTAAAGATGATAAAATGATTTTTGAAAAATAAAGGAAATAATTATGATTAAATTAATTTTTATAATCTTTTTTTCAATCTTAATACCAAATCAAAAAAATGAGATTATTAAAGTATTAGAAGAATATAATCAAACGTTTGTAAAAGCTGACTATTCAAAAATAATAAGTTACTTTAATTATCCTGTTTCATTTAATCTTTCTGAAAAAACAATTACAGCATCAAACAAACTGAAATTAAAATTAATTTATAAAAAACTAAGAGGTAGTTTGCCTATTGATTATGCATATAGCACTTGGGATAAAATCAACATTCAATTGATTGATAATAATATTGCTATAGTTAATGCTGATTTTTCTAGATATGATAAAAATGATATATCTATTTATTCTGGTTCAGTAATCTATCATTTAAGATTAATAGAAAATAATTGGAAAATATTTACTCTTACTCCTTATTTAAATACTGAAACTTTAAATTAATTCAAGCTAGAATTGAACCAAAAAAAATCATTACTAAAATAAGTATTACTGGTAAAGAGCAAATCAAAAACCATATCAAAAATCTTTTTATAAAATATTTTATTTTTTTCATTTAATTTTTAACGGAAATAATATAGGCATACTGGGGGCTGCATCAAGATAGAAATTAGGAAAATTTAAACTTAAAAAATATTTTCCATTTACAACCTTATTTGGAATATAAGCAAATTCTGTTAATGTGTTTAAATTTGGCATTCCTTTTTTATCTTTAAAATAAATATGGTGATTTCCAAGCTTACCTTTATCATCAAATTTATCTATTGAAGGAGTATCAATAACTAAGTGCTTAAAACCCATTTTCTTTACAAATAAGATTGCCTCATTAGTTAGAAAAGGATGATTATTTTTATTATAATCATTTGATAGCTTTAACTTAGAATTTGGTAATGTCCTAATAATTAAGCCTTGATTAAAAGCTGTATCTAAATCAATCAAATCCTTAATATCAGATTTTGTTATTTTTTTATCAAAGGAATCATAATTAACATGATATGATTCATTTGTATTATCAACAGGTTTAACAGTAATTAATTGACATGGAATAAAATGAGGAATCTTAATTTGATTAATTTTCAAGCCGTCTTCTAAAATATGATTTGCAGTTTCCGTATGAGTTCCAGAGCAATGAATATTTAAATTAATTATAGGAACATTGCAACCTGCTTTTTTTTCTAGACTATATTCTTTTTCAGAGAATTTGAGATAATCAACACTTAAAGCTTTATCATCATAAAAATTTATTTTTTTATTTTCAAAATCTAATGGAATAGATATATCACAACTTTTAGAAATATCTATCTCATATTTGTTATTATCTAAACTAATTTCAATCTTCATTTATGATACTCAATTCTTTATTTATAATATCAGTACATAAATGTTTATTATAATCATCTAAATTATTTAATTTCAATAAAAGATTATCTAAAATTCTATCCTGAATTGCTGATCTAATAAGAGCAGTATTATAAGGTATATTTGTAAATGAAACCATTGTATAAACTGGGATAAACTGATTTGGAAAATCTTCATTTAACATAAATGATAATTTTTGTTTTTTAATGAATTTTTCATCCAAAACATCATTTCTCATAACTTTATAATTTATTAATGATAAGTCTAAAATTGAATCTGCATCTATTTTTCTTTTTTTTGAAAAAAGATCAAAAATTTCGTACCAATCATATCTTTTATTTTCATTAATTATTTTAGATAAAATATAACAATCCTCAAATGCAGCATTCATACCTTGCCCATAAAATGGAACTGTAGCGTGAGCAGCATCCCCAATTACCAATGCTTTATCATTATAAAACCAATCTGGCACTTTTAGTCCTACAAGCTTACCAGTTGGATTATTAAAAAAATCATTTTCAAAATTATCAATCAAATCTATAAGATCTATAAAGTTAGTTTCAAAAAAAGATAACAAATCAGTTTTATTTTTTATTGATTCAAAACTTTGGTCATCTTTAGTTTTCATAAATAAAGTACAAGTAAAACTTTTATCCGTATTAGGAAGAGCAATGATCATTAAATCACGACGAGGCCATATGTGTAAATAATCAGGGTCTAATTGATACTCATTATTTTTAGACTTGATTGTTAATTCTTTATATGAATGTTCAATATCTACATAATTTAATTTTGAATTTTTAACTTCTGATATTGCTTTACTAACCTTTGACCTGTATCCATCAGCACCAATAATAGGACCTTCAAAATTAAAAATTTTATTTTCATTAAATATTACTTTATTTTTATTAAGATTTAATTCAGAGCATTTCATATCAAAATTAATTGTAACTTTTTTTGTTTTTTCTGCTGCATTTAATAATATTTTATTCATTGATGCTCTAGAAACAGAATTAATATAATGACTTTTTTTATTTCCATACATTTGAATACTTTGTTTTCCATGTATATCATGAATAGCTCTTCCAAACATTGGAATTAATTCTGATTTAAAATTAGAATCAAATAATCCCGCATTTTCCAAAGCATTTATTCCTCTTTTTGACAATGCTAAATTTATTGATCTACCAGAAAAGTTATTTGAATTTCTTAAATCTTGAGATCTTTCAAACATATTTATTTTGACATCACTGTTTTGAGCAATTAATGTAGCTAATAATGGACCGCTAAGACCCGAACCAATTATATTAATATTTTTCATATTTTATTTAATTCTATCACAAAATTATAAACATCTTCGAAAGTATTGTAAAATGGAGTTGGAGCAATTCGCATAACATTTGGTTTTCTGAAATCACAAATTATATTTTTTGATTTAAAATAATTTGGAATATCATCAATATCTGAATCAACTATAATTGATAGCTGGGCACCCCTATCCTTATCTGAATTTGGTGTAATGATTTTACAATTATTTTTTGTGTTTTTTATTAAATATTCAAGATAATTTGTTAGAGATTTTCGTTTCTTAATTAAGCTATTAAAATCTACATTATCAAACATATCCAAAGAGCTTCTTAAGCCAGCCATTGATAATATAGGAGGATTACTAAGTTGCCATGCTTCTGCTCCTTTAAGTCCAGAAAAAGCTTTTGGAGGATTAAATCTATCATTTTTTTTATGACCCCACCACCCTTCAAGTCTGTTTAAATTTTTATTGTTATATTTTTCATGAATAAAAATTCCTGAAGGTGCACCTGGACCACCATTTAAATATTTATATCCACACCATGCTGCAAAATCAACGTCCCACTTATTCAATTTCAAATCTACATTTCCTGCAGCATGAGCTAAATCAAGGCCAAAAATACAATCATATTTTTTTGCAAGATTTGAAATCGATTTTATATCATATAATTGTCCAGTATAATAATTAACACCACTAAATAAAATCATTGCTGCATTTTCAATATGTTTTTCAATTTCAAATAAAATTTCATCATTACTTTTACAACTATTTTTTTCTAAAGTATTGATTTCTATCAAATTCTTATTTATATCTAAATTTTTCAATCTTAATTGTGACTGTACTGCATACTTATCTGAAGGGAATGACGGTATATCAATAATAATATTATCTTTATTATTCCTAGGTTCAAAAAATGATAACATTAATAAATGTAAATTTGTTGTCAAAGAATTCATAACAACTATTTCTGATGGTTTAGCGCCTACTAATTTAGCCATTGGTTCTGTGAGATAAGTGTGATAATCAAACCATGGATAATCGCCTTTGATATGGCCTTGAACTCCATTATCAGACCAACTTTTTAAAACTTCATTAATATATTTTTCAGTTTGAACTGGTTGTAATCCTAGTGAATGACCGCAAAAATACATAGGTTTATTTTTAGGAAAATTAAAAAGATTTTTAAGATTACTTAATTGATCATTTTGATCTGCATTTTTTGCATAGTCTTTATGTAATTCAAAATTTTTCATTATTAATTAAATAAAATTGTTAATATCTAGACTTAACCAATCTAATGCAGTTTTATAATATATATTTTCTTTATCAGAATTAGATAAACCATTAATTGATTCAATTATTTTACCTGGTATTTCTTCACCTAATGGGAATGGATAATCACTACCAAGAGCAATTCTTTCAGATCCAATGCTATCTATTAAAAATTTTAATGATTCAGGACTATGAACTAATGAATCAACATAAAATCTATCCAAATATTTTTTTGGATTTATTTTATTATCAACAGCACATAAATCAGGTCTTTGAATAAAGCCCTGTTCTATTCTACCTAAATTATAGAAAAAATTTCCTCCACCATGCGCAAAAGCAATCTTAAGTTTTGGGAACTTGTCAAATATCCCTCCAAAAATTAAAGAACAAATAGCTCTTGTAGTTTCAGCTGGCATTCCAACTAGCCATGGTAACCAATATTTTTTCATTTTTGACATACCCATCATTTGCCAAGGATGAATAAAAATTGACATTGATAAATCTTCACAAGCTTGATAAAAATCATAAAATCTTTTATCATTCAAATTAATATCGTTTATATTTGAACCAATTTCTATGCCAGGTAAATTCAATTCATTTTTGCATCTTTCTAATTCTTTAATTGATAAACTACTTGATTGCATCGGAACAGTTCCTAGTCCAATAAATCTTTTAGGATTTTTATAACAGATTGATGCTATGAAATCATTTATAAACTTAGAAACTTCTAAAGCATCTTTAGGTTCCGCCCAATATGAGAACATAATAGGTATCGGTGATATAACTTGAACATTAATATTAAACTTATCATAATCTTTAATTCTGGACGTAGGATTCCAGCAATTACATTTTATTGTTCTGAAATTTTCATTAAATAAAACCATATCAGCTGTTGAATCATCTTTTTTAACTAAATTAACAAATCCTTCATAACCAAATTTCCTGGAATAATCCGGTAATTTTTCTGGAATAACATGAGTATGAATATCAATTTTCAACATTTAAGGTTTCTCTAAATATTCTTTACAATTATTACATGTTCTGGCTTCATCATTAGACCAAAATTTTTCAAATATTACAGGAAGCTGAGTTTCAATATTTTCTAACTTAAAAAATTTTTCATATAACAAATGGTTACATGAATCACAATACCATTGAAAACCATCTAGCTCATTATCACGTCTTTTCCTTTCAATAACTAAACCAACTGTATTTTCAAATCTTTGAGGAGAATGTGGAACCTTAGGAGGCAATAAAAATATATTCCCTTCTTTTATTTTAATATTTTCTATCTTATTATTTTTAAAAATATTCAAAACCATATCACCTTCAATTTGAAAAAAAAACTCTTCTCCTTCATCTACATGAAAATCTTTTCTTGTATTTGGACCGCCAACTACCATTATTATAAATTCAGTATCTTCATATACAACCTTATTGCAAACAGGAGGCTTTAATAAGTCTCTATTACTATCTATCCATTCTTTAAAATCAATAGGAGGCAACATTATATTTTTTTACCTTTGATTGCTTTACATTTTAATTCAATTGCTATATCTGTGGGTAATGCATTGACTTCTAATGTAGTTCTACAACAACTAGCATTAACAAAATATTGAGAATAAATTTCATTAAAAATCTTAAAATCATTTTTCATATCAGTTAAAAAAACAGTAATATCTATTAAATTATTCCATTGATATCCAGAATCAATCAATATTGATTTAATATTTTTAAATACTTCATGACATTGCTTTTCAATATCATAATTAACTAAAACTCCTTTTGAATTATATTGATTTCCAGGAATTGAATTATCTTTATAATTTCTAGGGCCAACTCCAGAAATATATAAAATATTTTCTACTTCAATTGCATGAGGATATTTCCCTACAGGTTTTGGAGCATTTTTTGATATAAAAATTTTAGTCATAATATTTGATACATATATTTTTTTCTTTGGTAAAAAAATTCAAAGCATGATAACCGCCTTCCTTGCCATATCCAGAATTTTTTACTCCACCAAAAGGAGTTCTTAAATCTCTTTCTAGCCAACAATTAATCCAAACTATTCCTGAATGTATTTCATTTGCAAATTTATGCGCTCTGTTTATATTTTCTGTCCATATCACAGAAGCTAAACCATAATTTGAATCATTAGCTAATTTTAAAGCATCAATATCATTTTCAAATGAATTCAATGTTACAACTGGACCAAATACTTCTTCTTGATTAATTCTTGAATTATTATCAAAATTTTCAATTATAGTTGGCCTAATATACCATCCATTACGATATTCATCATTTAAGTCCACCCTAGTTCCACCTGTTAATACTTTACAACCCTCTTCTTTTGAAAAATTAATATAACTCATTATCTTATCAAAATGTTCTTTTGATACTATTGCGCCTTGATCTGATTCTTCGTTAAATGGATTACCAACAATAATTTTTTCAACTTTTTCAATAAAATCTTTTCTAAATTTTTTATATATATTTTTTTGAATGTAAATTCTTGAACCTGCTAGACATATTTGTCCTTGATTTAAAAATGATGACTTAATAATACTATCTAACATTTTAGTATAATTACAATCATCAAAAACTAAAACTGGATTCTTACCACCCATCTCTAAATTTAGCTTTTTAAAAGTATTACTACAGTCATTTGAAATCTTTTTTCCGGTTTCAGTACCACCTGTGAATGAAATTGCTACAATATCTTTATGATTAACAATTTCTGATCCTATTTTTTCACCTTTTCCATGTATAATATTTAAAACACCTTTTGGCAATTTTGCCTCAATACATAATTTTGAAAATAAATATGCTGTCATAGGAGTTATTTCAGATGGCTTTGCGATAACACAGTTTCCAGTAATTATAGCGGGAGCAATTTTCCATGTAAATAAATATAATGGGAGATTCCATGGAGAAATAGTTCCTACTAAACCAAGTGGTTCTTTGATTGTATAATTCAAACCCTTCCCTTCCATTATAAATGAATCAGATTTAAGACCTTTTGCAATAGAAGAAAAAAACCTTAAATTTTCAATTGCTCTTGGGATATCTAGATTTTTTGATAGCTTATATGGCTTTCCATTATCTATAGATTCATATTTAGAAAACTCATCAATCTTTTTCTCAAGTAAATCAGCTATATTTAATAAATATTGTGAACGATCATTAATTGATAGTTTTTTCCATTTAGGAAATGCTTTTTTTGCACTTTCGATTGCAGAATTAAGTGTATTAGAATCTGAGTTTAAACATCTTGCATATACTTTACCATTTATCGGAGATACTACATCAATTTTATTTAATTGATTATCAAAGGACAAACTACCATTAATATAATTTTCAATTTCAATCATTACAATGTTGACAATCTTCCACCATCAACTGGTAAATTAATTCCATTTATATAAGAAGCATCCTCTGATGCTAAAAAACATATTGCTTTTGCAGTCTCTTTAGGATCAGCAAATCTACCAATAGGAATTTTAGAATGCGCATCCATAATAACACTTTCTATATCTTCATTACTTGTTTTTGCCTTATTTATAAAAATATCTTTTAACCTTTCAGTATCTGTAAAACCTGGTAAAATATTATTAACTGTAATTCCATACTCTCCAAGTTCAAAAGATAATGTTTTCGCCCAATTAGCAACAGCGCCTCTAACTGTATTTGATATACCTAGACCTTTAATTGGCTCTTTAACTGAAGTAGATGTAACATTAATAATTCTTCCATAGTTTGCTTTTATCATTCCTGGTACTAAAAGCTGAACAAGCATATGATTAGATAATAAGTGTCTGTTAAAAGCATTTAGAATATCTTCCGATTTTGTTTTAATTAATGCTCCTGGTTTTGGACCACCTGAATTATTAATTAAAATATGAATAGGATTGTCGTCACTAATATAGTTTTCAGATAGTAACTTTTTTTTTAATTCATCAGGCTTATCAAAATCAGCAGCTAAATATGAATGTTTCTGATTAAATGATACATCCAATTGATCAATAACTCCTATTAATGAATCTTCATTTCTTGCTAATAAAATTACTTCTGCACCATTTTTTGCTAACTCAATGGCAGTTGCAGCACCAATTCCTTTTGAGCTACCGCAAACTAAAGCTTTTTTATTTTTCATATTTAATTATCCTCATTATTAAAATAATACCCTAATTTATTTTTCAGTTTTTTTGGGAGCTTTGGTAAAGCTGATTTAGGAATTAAATATGTTGATAAATTTGCAAAATCATTAAAAACATTATGTTTTTCCATCGTTTTTCTTAAATAACTATATCCAGAAGATCCTCCAGAACCAATTTTACTTCCAATCATTCTTTTAGCTAATAATGCATGACTATATCTCCATGAATTCAATGAATGATCTATATCAATTAATTTTGTAAGCAATCTGTACGGTCCATGTAAAATTGGTTCATGCCTATAAAGCATAATAAATAATGCAGCTAAACAAGCTTTTTGTGATATTTTTATTGCACCTGAATCTTGAATTTTACTATATTTTTCCTTATTGAATAAAATTTTATAATTATTATAAATATCTTCATAATTTGAAATTTGCTCATTTTTACCGCTTTCGCTTAAATAAGAATTTTCTTTTATCAATTCAATATCACTATCTAGCATTTTAGTTACTGATTTCTTGTAAGCTTCCCAAAAATTAAACTCATCATCCTTTAAAAATGGTGTTCTTTCTAACCATAATTGCACCTCATCAAATAATGTTGTTCCATTTTCTATCTTTTCAACAAGTGTTTTATCTTCTTTAGATAAAAATTTAGTATAATCTTCTTTACTAAACTTTAATCTTTTATCTCTTTTCAAACCCAATATATTTTCTATAATTCTAAACTGTGTACTTTGAAATCCTGAAGCAGGATTCAGTAAATCTCTAAATTCTAAAAAATCCATTGGTGTCATTGATTCTAAAATTTTAATCTGGTTTACAATTAAATTTTGAATATTATTTACTCGTTCTAATCTTAAAACAACTGTATTAATATTAGTTTCATTTACACAGTCGCCTTCAAAATAATTTATAACTGAGTTTAACTCATGAATTATTTGCTTAAACCAAAGTTCATACGCTTGGTGAACAATAATAAAAAGCATTTCATCATGAATAGGCTTATCTAATATACTTGATTTTAAATGTTGCGAATTTAATATTTTATCAAGATGTAAATATTCTTTGTATGAAGGCTTATCTTTTTTCATAATATTTTTCCATGAATTCTTCTATAAATATAATATATACTAATATTTTTATATTCTTATTTTTTAGACGAAATAAATATTAATCCAATAATAGTAAATATACCACCTAAAAATATATAAGAACTTATAATTTCACCAAAAATAAAATATGCTAAAATTGTTGCAAGAACTGGCTCTCCAATTGGAAATGTTGCTACGATTGTTGGAGAAACATATTTAATAGCATAGTACAATGAATTATGACCAACTATTGTTGGTACTAAACCTAAAAAAATCAATCCATAAAAATCTTTAAGTGCAATTGAAGTTAATGATTCATTAAAGAGGAATGATAAAATAAATAACGTAACTGATGCTGATAAGTATAAAGTTCTTGTATAAACAATTGTAGTTTCACTCTTTCTAACCTTTTCACCAATTAAAAATGATATTGCAATAACTAGAGAACATAAAATTGCACAATAATTACCGATTGTGTAATTTGCTGATAAATCAAATTCAGTAAATAGTATAATAAATGCACCAAACAATGTTATCAATAAACCTAAAATTATTTTCAATTTATATATTCTTTTAAATATAAGAACTTCTATCAAAAGTGTAAATAAAGGTGCAAGAGTACCTAAAAAGGTTGCGTTAGCAATAAAAGTCAATTTTATAGCTGTAAAAAATAAAACAAAATGAAATCCTAAAAATATACCTGCAACAATAGTTCTGTATAAATTTATTTTTTCAGTCATTTCTCCTTGCTTTTTAAATAAGCTAAATGTCCACAAGACAGCAGCTCCAATAAACATTCTCCAAAAAGAAATAGACAAAGCAGAAACATCTTCTAAGTATTTTCCTACAATAGGAGAAGTACTTACTGAAAAAAGGGCCAATACTAATAATAATGTAATTTTAATATTCATATCAATTTCAAGTATTTAATTTATATAAAATTATCATATGGTATAAAATATATTGATATTGTATATTATTTGAGATTTAGGAGGATTATTTTTTAATGAAAAAAATTTTAACAATACTATTATTTATAACTTCAATTTGTTTATCCAATGAATTTTCTGATGGTCCATATGGAACAAATTTTTTTAATGTTGCTGGACCTTTTTCAGTACCTGATTTAAATGTAACAATTCAAGGTGACCCTAACCTTGATGAAATTGTAAATATTCAAGATGTAATTATTGTTGTTCAGCATATTTTAGGAAGCTCTGTAATAGCTGGAGATTCTTTCTCTCAAGCAGATATGAATGATGACTCTATTATTGATATTCTTGATATTTTAAGCATTATTAATCAAATTTTAGATCCACAAGATCCACTATGGAATTTTGAAGATCAATGGACAGGAAATGATTCATATATTTTTATTCAATATGACCCTACTGTTAATTATTCAACAGCTCTTTGGGCATCAAACACAAAAGAAGATTTGCTCGATAATTCTCCGATGAACGTTCATTACTTTTTCACATCTAATAGAAGTCAATATGAAACTGATATTCAATTTATTAAAGAGGGTTTTGATGAAGTATTAGCAAATCACTCTGAGGATATGCAAAATCATTGGAAAAATCATCTTCATTTTGTTAATGCAAAAGTATCTGATATGGATAATTGGCTTGATGATGCTTTATCTGGAAAATATGCAATATCAATAGACTGTTTTCAAAGAATAAGAGAAGTTGGTTATTTAGGAAATCCTGCTTCTTTTACTGGAACATATTTATCCTATCTTGCTCATGAAGCTCATTATTTTAATTATGAGTTAAATGTTTTTAATACATCAGAAGAAAGTACTTATGATGAAATCACAATTTTTGATGAAGATTATTATACAGGTGGATGGGCTGCTACAATATCTCAAACTGTAGAACTTCCAACATTAGAGCAATTAAATAATTATGATCAACTTGAAGTTGAACTTTTACGAGGTTGTCCTGATGCTAATGGAAATTACAGTGATGATGGATGCGATGATTATGATAGAAAAGCTCATATGTACATATGCGAATCTGATGGTACAGAATGTATGGAAATTGCAAGATGGATTACTCCGTTTGACAGGCAGCCACATCATCTTACAGATATAACTCCATTTATTTCATCATTAAAGCCTGGTGGAACCAAAATATTTAAATTTCAAGAATCTGGATGGCCAAATAGCTTGATAACTTTAAAATTGAGATTACATCATGGTAATCCATCAGGAGGAACTCCAACTGATATAATCCCTATTTGGAATGGGACAGTTCAATTTAATCCAAGCTATGATGATAATAGACCTCCTCAAGTATTTACAATACCTGATAATGCTCAAAAAGTTGAATTTGTAGCATACCTAACTGGACATGGATGGGGTAGTGCTGGTTGTTTTAATTGCTGTGAATTTTGTAATTCAAGACATATTTTTAGTGTAAATGGTGGTGTGCATGAATTTTACAGAGATCATCCAAATGCTTCTTCATCGAATTATTGTATGCAACCAGAAACTATTGCACAAGGCGTAATCCCTAATCAAGGAGGTACTTGGGGATATGGAAGAGCAGGATGGTGCCCTGGCATGGATGTTCATCCATATATTACTGATATTACTAACTTCGTAAATATGGGAGAAGAAAATGTAATTGATTACTCTGCATGTAGGGTTAGTGGTAATAGCTGCTTAACTCCCCCTACTTGTAATGGTGATGGTTATTGTCCTGAAGTTGCTTTTTCATCTTATATAATAATTTCATATTAAAAAATGAATGAAATACAAAATATTGAGCCTTATGATATTGAATTAATGTTTGATTTTGCACTTGGAAGTATATTTGCATCAGGTATAATATTTTTTATAATATTTATAATTTTAATATTTCTGCTTCCTTATTTTTTCTTTTTAATCCATTTATCCAAATTATTTAATAAATGTAATGCTAAAAACAGAAAAATGGATGGTGGATTAGTATGGCTTTTGCTAATACCTATATTTAATATAGGATGGTTATTCTATGTTATTTTTAATGTTCGAGATACCCTTAAAAGTGAATTTAATTTAAGACAAATTGAAACAGATGATGTTGAATTTGGTTTTAGTGTAGGGCTAGCATATGCTATAACCTCGGCTTGCTGTATCATTCCATTTTTAGGTGTTTTTTGTTCTATCCCTGCTCTTATTTTATGGATAGTATACTGGGTTAAAACTAATAAATATTCTAAAATTTTAGATAATGAAATCATACAAGAAACATCCGAATAAAAACTATATCTTTTCACTACTTTTATAAATATTTATTATAACAAATTAAAATTTAAAGGAATATTTATATGCTAATTTTTTTATTACTATTTCCCATATTATTATTTTCTCAAAATGAAGTTTGTTTTGAGATTGAACAAAACCCTAATCCTAATAATTCAGCTTTAAGTTGTTTTAGCAAATATATACGTGTTTTAGATTGCTTTGATGTTTATGCACAATCAACTATTTCTGATGAAAAAGTATTACATGTTGCTGCAGTAGTTGCAGAATTATTAGATAATAATGAGGATGGTGAAGTGGATGATATTGCATTGAAAAATAGATTAAATTCATCAGGGGCATTAATGCCAATTTTCACTTCAGATGGGAATGCGTGCATGAACCAATTTGAAAATAATTATAATGGGAATGGTGTATCTGCAGCATTGTGGAGAAATGAAATTGACCCGTCTCAACCTGGACATTGGGGTGATGATGCAACTGTGGAAGAAACATTACATACAATAAACCACGTTGGTCATGTATCTATATATCCAAATGTATTTAACATTTATCCAAATTCTTCTCAAATGTCT
>MDSV01200660.1_pt1 | contig 17616 bp, 17 predicted proteins | sample 810851 | NCBI WGS metagenome assembly MDSV01 (sample SAMN05326640, study PRJNA326480) | marine metagenome | isolation source: seawater | place: Atlantic Ocean: North East | collected 2012 | reverse complement strand
TTGAAGTTGATAAACAAGGCAGAGTTAAACTTACAATGAAGGACATAGAAAACTAACGTAAACAAAAGAGGATAGTATGAGCGAAGGAGTAGAAATAGGTAAGGTATATACAGGTAAAGTAAAAAAAATTATGGAGTATGGTGCTTTTGTAAACATTCTCCCTGGAAAAGATGGTTTAGTCCACATATCACAAATTAGTAATGAAAGGGTAAACAATGTCAGGGACGTTATGGCTGAAGGCGATGATGTGCAAGTTAAAGTGCTGGACATTGATGGACAAGGTCGAGTTAAATTAACCATGAAGGATGTAGAGTAACTTAATTATAAATTTTGATGATTTAAGCCACATCTTTTAGGTGTGGCTTTTTTTATAGACTCTTCTTCAGCGAATCCAATATATCTTCATTTTCTAGAGTTGATGTATCACCTGATATATCTTCACCCCTTGCAATATTTCTGAGAAGTCTCCTCATGATTTTACCAGATCTTGTTTTTGGCAATGATGTAGAAAATGATATTTTGTCTGGTTTTGCAATAGATCCTATTTTATCTTTAACCCATACTCTTATTTCTTCAGCTGTCTCTGCCCCAGCATTTTTAGTATATTCATCTCCTAAGGTTATAAATGCATGAATAGCTTCACCTTTTATTTCATGTTTATAACTTACTACAGCAGATTCTGTAACAAATGGATGAGAGACAATAGCGGATTCGATTTCCATTGTGCCTAAACGATGTCCTGATATATTTACCACATCATCAGATCTACCCATAATCCAGATATTTCCATACTCATCATACCTGGCTGTATCTCCAGTGACATAATATTTGTTATCATATTTCTTCCAATAAGTGTTAATATATCTGTTTTTATCACCCCAGATTCCCCTAAGCATAGACGGCCATGGTTTTTTGATGACTAGATTACCTCCTTGATTCTTAGTGAGTATCTCATTTCCATCGTTATCCATAATTCCTGCTTCTATACCAGGTAATGGTTTAGTGCATGTTCCTGGTATTGTTTGCGTAACACCAGGTAAAGGTGCAATCATATTTGCCCCTGTTTCTGTTTGCCACCAAGTATCCACAATAGGACATTTACGATTACCAATTTTTTCTTGATACCAAATCCATGCTTTTGGATTTATTGGTTCTCCAACCGTTCCTAGTAATCTTAGAGAGGTCAGATCATGATCATCAGGTTTATGCTCACCTAGCTTCATGAGCGTTCTGAGTGCTGTAGGTGCTGTATAAAAAATTGTAACTCTGTTTTGATTAATGATTTCCCAAAATCTATCAATTTTTGGGTATGTAGGTGCGCCATCATAGATCAAAATAGTCGAGCCAGTTGCTAATGGCCCATAAACAACATAACTGTGACCGGTAATCCAACCAATATCAGCAGTACACCAGAAAATATCGTCCTTATTTAAATCGAAAACCCATTTGTTTGTAAGTATACAATTTAGCAGGTATCCAGCAGTTGTATGTATAATACCCTTCGGTTTTCCTGTAGACCCAGACGTGTAGAGTATAAACAGTGTATCCTCTGCAGACATCACTTCTGGTGCAACTATTTCATTTGATGTAGGGAGAATTTCATGCCACCATAAATCAGTCTCAGAATTCAATGATATTTTTTCATTAGATTTTTTGAGCACAATTATTTTTTTAATAGATGGACATCCTAGACTCATAGCATTATCAACAGTATCTTTTGACATGATAATTTTACCATTTCTTTTAAAGCTATTAACTGTAATGATTAGTTCGGCTTCACAATCGTTAATACGATTTTTAAGGGATTCTGAGGAGAAACCTGCAAAAACGACTGAATGAATTAAACCAAGTCTTGCGCATGACAACATGGCTATAATGGATTCAGGTATTGTTGGCATATAAATTATAACCCTAGAACCTTTTTTTAAACCTATTGATTTCAGTGCATATGAAAAATTATTCACATTTTTGTATAATTCTTTATATGAGATAATTTTTTTTTGGTTATCCTCAGATATATGAATAATGGCATCATTAGTGTTATTGATATGCCTATCTAAGCAGTTCTCAGATACGTTTAGTTTTCCTTCTTTAAACCATTGAAATTCAGGCGCATTACCATCACACACTGTTATAAATTTTTCTATCCAATTTATTTCTTTTGTTGCGAGTTTTGCCCAAAACAGGTCAGGATCATTTTCATAGCTTTTATGTAAAGCAGTTAATATTTTTTCTGAAATTGTTGCTTGTTCTACAAAATTTGGGTTAGGCTTATATTTCCTAGACTCTTTGAAATTTGACTCTATGTTTTTCATTATCACAGTATCATTGATTAATATTAATCAACTTGTGTTTTTTCAAGCCTTTCATGTCTTTCCTGGGCTTCTATGCAAAGAGTAGCTATAGGTCTTGCTTCTAATCTCTTAATACCTATTGGCTCCCCAGTATCTTCACAGTAGCCATAAGCACCATCATCAACTCTCTGTAAAGCTTGATCGATCTTCATTATTAGTTTTCTTTCTCTGTCACGAGTCCTTAGCTCTAACCTGAATTCTTCTTCCTGTGTAGCAGCATCATTAGGATCTGATAATTTTGTAGAGTCATTTTTCATATGCTCCATGGTCTTATCAGCTTCTTTCATTAACAAATTTTTCCAATCTAATAGAATTTTTTTAAAATGATCTATTTGATCTGATGACATATAATCTTCGCCTTTCTTCGTCTTATAAGGCTTGAAGTTCAGGAATTTTGATAAATCTTTGTTCATTTAATACTTTATAGTTAATCGGTTAATTTGTTATTCTGCATCTACATCATCACTATATCAAGACTTTTTTTATTTTTTAGAGCTTGCTTTTTTAATTTGCACTCGTCCATCCTTGAATTCAGCACTAAGTAGTTGATTATCGCGCACTTGTGATTTTGATTTTAGGATTAAACCATCAGAATCCCTAATTATAGAATATCCTTTTTTTAATACTGTTGCTGGATTTGATGCAGTTAACTCATTATAAAGTCTTTTATATTGTTGATATTTATCCTTATGCAATTCTTTACTCATTTTTTTTATACGTTTTGTATTATCTATGACTAAATTTTGATTACTCAAAAAAACATTATTAATAATCTTCCTTGCTAGACGCAGTCTATTCAATATTAGATATATCTTACTAGAAATCTGATTATGCAATAGTTCGATATTATTCTTTAAACTATTATGGAGTTCTTTATGCTGGATTTTTAAATTTGTAACAATATTTTTTGGATGATATAAGTTAATTTGTTTTACTGTAGTTAAATAGTTATCTCTTAGTTTACTCATCTTAATAAGAGTACTATTTTTTATTTGATCATCATAAGAAATTAGTCTTTCAATCAACTCACTTTTATCAGGAGTTACAAAAACTGCTGCAGCTGTAGGTGTTTCCATAGCAGCATCTGCCACATAATCCGCAATGGTCACATCAGGTTGATGACCTATGCCTGTAACTATTGGAATATTGGATTTATGGATTTCACGTGCTAAATCTTCATCATTAAAAGCCATTAAATCTTCTAATGACCCCCCTCCGCGTATCAGCATTAATACATCAACACATTTATCCTGATTGCATTTACGTATTTGAGAAATTATACTTTTGGCAGCTTCATTGCCTTGAACTAAACTTGGATAAATTGTAACACCAGCTAGAGGGTACCTATGCTTTAATTTAGATAAAACATCCTGTAATGCATGACTATCAGCTGATGTAATAACTCCTATATTTTCTGGATATACAGGAAATTCTTTTTTATCTGTAAATAAGCCCTCTTTTTCGAGTCTGAGTCGTATCCGTTCAATAGCTTTCTTTAACGCTCCATCACCATATTCAGTAATATCACTGATTTGAATTTGACAGTGTGCTGTTGCTTTATACATAGTTATATTGCCAGTAATCAGTACCTCCTTTGCATCATAATCTTGTGCTTTTTTTGGTACTCTTCCTTTCCAAATTACACAATCTATACTATGTTTATTAAAACCATCATTATCGGTTAGCTTAAAATATTGATGTCCAGATTGCGGCATCCTAACATTTGAAATCTCACCTTTGACTGTTATTGGATAAGCAAACTGTTGAACTATAAAGTCTTTGAGGGCTGCATTTAATTCTTCTACGCTAAAAATCTTCATATTTATAATATTATTATTTCATATGATAACTTTAATATGTATAATATAGAATGGTAAATACAACAAATTCAAAAAATTCCAACATAATCATAACAGAAGAAGGCCTAGCATTTGATGATGTTTTGCTGGTGCCACAGTATTCCGAAATTCTTCCATCAGATGTCTTTTTAACAACTAAATTAACGAAGAATATTGAACTTAAGACTCCGATATTATCTGCAGCGATGGATACTGTGACCGAATCTCAGATGGCGATTACTCTCGCTGGTGAGGGAGGAATTGGAATAATCCATAAAAATATGTCTATTGAACAGCAAGCTAAACAGATTAGGTTCGTAAAAAAATATGAGAGCGGAATAGTAAATGACCCTGTGACAGCCTCTCCAACAATGTCTATTGGCGAGATAAATAAGATCACTAAAAAATATAATATATCAGGAGTGCCGATAGTAGATAATAATAAATTAGTTGGTATCGTGACCAATAGAGATCTGAGGTTTGTAGATAACATAGACTTAAAAGTTTCTAAAATCATGACACCTCAAGATAGATTGATCACTGTTAGAGAGAACTTTACTAAAGATGAAGTAATTAGTGCTCTTAGAGAGAATAGGATTGAAAAAATACTCATAACCAATAAAAAACATGAATTAAAAGGTATGGTGACTTTTAAAGACATTCAAAAATCTACAACTTACCCCAATGCTTCAAAAGATGAATCAGGAAGCTTAAGAGTTGGGGCTGCAATCGGAACAGGAAATGAGTCAATTGAAAGAGCAGAAGCCCTTATTGAACAGAAAACAGATGTCATTGTTATAGACACAGCTCATGGACATTCTAAACTTGTCATTAAAATGTTAAAGCACCTAAAAAAAGCATATCCTGCACAAGATTTGATAGTAGGTAATATTGCAACAGAGGAAGCTGCTAAAGATCTAATTACTTCAGGTGCTGATGCTATAAAAATTGGCATTGGGCCGGGCTCCATATGTACAACTAGGATTGTTGCAGGAGTAGGTGTTCCTCAACTTACAGCTATTATGAATATTTCTAAAACTGCTAAGAAACATAATATTCCATTAATAGCGGATGGAGGCATAAGATATTCTGGAGATATCGCAAAGGCATTAGCTGCCGGAGCTGATTCAGTTATGTTAGGAGGGTTGTTAGCTGGAACAGATGAATCTCCCGGTGAAGTAGAATTATTCGAAGGAAGAACTTATAAGGCATACCGAGGTATGGGTTCAATTGGTGCGATGCAAAAAGGTTCTAAAGATCGATATTTCCAGGATGGTGTTCAGAAGTCATCAAAATTAATACCAGAGGGAATTGAGGGACGAGTAGCTTACAAAGGAACAATGAAAACAATACTTCATCAGTTAACTGGGGGCTTGAAATCTAGCATGGGTTATGTGGGTTGTAAGAATATTGAAGAGATGAAAACTAAAACTAGATTTATTAAAATATCATCATCAGCTAAACAAGAAAGCCATGTACATGATGTCACAATAGTTAAAGAACCACCAAATTACCAACCAAGATAAAATATGAATAATAAAGAATCTAATCTAATTTTAATAATAGATTTTGGATCACAATATACTCAATTAATTGCCAGAAGAGTAAGAGAGTCAGGCGTGTATAGCGTAGTCAAATCTCATATGATAACTAAAAAAGACTTTAATAGTCTTAACCCAAATGGAATTATTTTAAGTGGTGGACCAAATTCTGTAACTAGTATTAATAAATACAAATTACCGAGTTTTGTTTTTAAATCTAATGTGCCTATATTGGGCATTTGTTATGGCATGCAACTGGTTGCAGATTATTTTGGAGGGAAAGTATCTCCATCTTCAAAAAAAGAATTTGGTCATGCTATTTTTAAGGTAAATAGTTCTAATAGTTTATTTAAAAATATTAAAGATAATAGTGAGTTCAATGTTTGGATGAGTCATTCAGATAAGGTTATAAAAAATCCATCTGGATTTAAAAATATCGGAAGTAGTGATAATACTAAAAATGCAGCTATATATAATGAGAAAAAGAAGATCTACTGCTTACAATTTCATCCGGAAGTTACACATACAAAAAATGGTAAAAAAATTATTACCAATTTTATTTATGAAGTATGTGGCTGCTCCAAGTCATGGACAACTAGTAGTATTATAAAAGATATTGTTAAAAGCTTACAACATAAGGTAGGCGATAAAAAAGTTATATTAGCATTATCAGGGGGTGTAGATTCAACTGTAGTTGCCGCGTTATTAAACAAAGCGTTACCTAAGCAATTAACCTGTGTTTTTATAGATACTGGTCTACTTCGTAAACAAGAAGTAGCCGAAGTACAATATAATATATCCAAAAAACTTGGAATTAAACTAGTTACCATTGATGCTCAAGTAAAATTTTTTAAAAAATTGAAAGGTGTTATTAACCCTGAAAAAAAGAGAAAGATAATTGGTGAGACATTTATTAGACTATTTGAAGCACATGCTAACAAAATAAAAAATATTGATTATCTTGCTCAAGGAACAATATATCCTGATGTTATCGAATCGTCATCGAAAGATTCTAAGTCAGATATTATCAAATCACATCATAATGTAGGTGGTTTACCTAAAAGGATGAAATTTAAATTAGTAGAACCTATCAAAATGTTATTTAAAGATGAGGTTAGACGCATTGGAAAAGCATTAAAGATTCCAGTTAATTTGATCGAAAGACATCCATTTCCTGGACCAGGTCTAGCTGTAAGAATTATTGGAGAGGTATCAAAAGACAAGGTAACTATCCTTCAAGAAGTTGATAGTATTTTTATTGAAGAACTTCGTAAGAATAATCTATATACCAAGATAAGCCAAGCCTTAGCAGTTTTTCTTCCAATAAAATCCGTTGGTGTAATGGGTGATCAAAGGCAATACAGTTATGTAGTTGCCTTGAGAGCAGTAAAAACTATTGACTTTATGACTGCTTCAGTAAGCGAGATACCTTATAAGATTCTTAATACCATCTCAACAAGAATTGTGAATGAAGTAGTGGGCGTCTCTAGAGTTGTATATGATATAACTAATAAACCACCAGGAACAATAGAGTGGGAGTGAAATAAATTCAACAAAAAAGTTACTTAGTAGAGCTTGATTATTGAATGGGAATAATTACGGAGACTGTAAGGGTATTTTAAATGACCGAAGAAGTAACCATATACCATAATCCTAGATGTTCTAAATCTAGAGCATCTTTAAAATTAATTACTTCCATGGGAGTCAAACCTAAGGTAAAGTTATATTTAGAAGATAAAATTTTATATGAAGAATTAGATAAGATACTAAAAATGCTCAGAATTAAGCCGCGTGACTTATTAAGGAAATCTGAAAAAGAATATGATAAATATAATCTTGGTAATAATGAATTAAAGGATGAGGATATAATTGATATAATGATAAAAAATCCTATCTTAATACAAAGACCTATAATAATAAGAAACAGTCTAGCAGTCTTAGGAAGACCGCCAGAAAATATATTAAAAATTATAAATAAATAAAAACGAGGTTATTATGGAAAGAGATGCTGACGGTTTTTTACTTAATACTACTGACTGGTCACCAGAGGTAATGGAGGAAATGGCTAAAATCGATGGGTTTGAAATTACCGATCAAATTAAAGTGTATATTATGAAAGCAAGAGAGATGTATAACGAAACTGGAACTGTACCAGCAGTTAGAGTTTTTGCAAAAGAGTTTGGGATGGATAGAAAAGCCAAAGAATTATATGACGTATTTGAGTCTGGTCCTATGAAGAAAATTGCAAAGTATGGAGGGTTACCAAAACCAACTGGATGCGTTTAAAGTAATTTATGAAATATGTTCTGATCATAGGCGCTAAGAGTGAGTTAGGTTTGGAGTTAGCCTCGTTATATGCAAGAAATAATTATAATATTTACTTGGCAGGAAGATCAATTGTTGATCTTGAAGTAAAATCTAATAATCTAGAAAAAAAGTATCAAATAAAGTCAGTTCTGTGTGAGTTAGATGTTACTGACTATGAGTCCCATCAAAAATTCTATGAATCGCTTGAAATCAAGCCTACTGGTGTTATTTATTTGGCTGGTTATTATCCTGATCCATCATTATCCACATCTAAATGGTCAGAAACTTATAAAACCGTAGAAATAAATTATCTAGGGTGCATGTCCATATTAAATATTGTTGCAAATCAATTTGTTAAAGATAGGAGGGGTTTTATTATCGCAGTCTCATCCGTATCAGGTGTAAGAGGGCGAGCAAAAAATTATATATATGGTAGTTCAAAAGCTGGATTAATTGCATATATGAGTGGTTTACGTAATCGTCTAGATAAGTATAATATTAATGTTTTGACTGTCATACCTGGTTATTTGAATAAAGCAAATAGTTCAAAAAAAGATTATTCTAGTTTTCTAGTTTCATCATCAAAAAATTTAGCAAATGTGATATTCTCAGCTCAACAGAATAACAAAAGTATAATTTATTCTAGTGGTCTATGGCGTATAATTATGTTTATAATTAAAATTATCCCAGAGTATATATTTAAAAAATTAAAGATTTAATATGAAGATTGCATTTTTTGATTTTGATGGAACAATTACTAGAGAAGATAGTACAATTAAATTCATTAGATACTTCGTAGGCGATGTTAAATTCGTTATTGGATTATCAGTGTTATTTCCCTTAATGATCTTATATAAATTAAAAATAATAAATAACAACATAATTAAGCAAATTATCATTTCATATTATTTTAAAGGAAAGAATTTCGAGGATTTTAAAAGTAAAGCAGAATACTTTTCGCTTAATAAACTTAATTCTTTAATTAGAAAAAAAGCACTGGAAAAAATATCCTGGCATAAAAATAATGGGCACACTGTAGTAGTTGTTTCTGCTTCTATTGATCTTTGGCTAAGACCCTGGTGTCAAGAAAATGGTATTAATCTCATATCCACAATGCTAGAAACGGATAATAGAATAATCACCGGTAAAACTCATAAGAAAAATTGTTATGGGCCAGAGAAAGTAGCACGTATTCTGGAAAAATATAACTTGTCAGATTATAGTTACATTTATGCCTATGGTAATAGTAGGGGCGATTATGAAATGCTTAGTATTGCTCATGAAAGTCATTATAAACCATTTACTTAGACTCAATGATAATAACTAATTATAACGAACTATTCAAACCTGAACTTTCACCTCAAGAGATGCTTGAAGCTGGTGTTTTTGGTGGAAACTATTTCAAGAAGGATATTTCTGAATTTCCAAAAAAGTGGTTTAAAAATGCAAAAATTAATTATGATGAATTCGATGTAAAACTTAATTATTTTTCTATCAAATCTGGTCTTACTATGGAACATTGGTTAAGCAAAGGCTGGATATTCCCTGAAGATCCATTAGGATGGTTTCAATGGTATTGCAGATATTATTTAGGAAGGCGAATATCCGAAATTGACAAAGTACAGATTATGAGATGGAAAGCCTATGGACCTAGGCATAAAGGAGCCATCATAAAAAATTGTTACAAGAATGATTTATCTTGCAGACCTAAACAAAGACAAGGTTTACTCCAGTGGGCCTACAATCCTTTTTTTTAAATTAATCATTTAAATATTATTTTAGATATGGTATCTTACGCTTTACTTATGAGAACTTTATGAGAACTTTATGCTTACTGGAAAAGAACAAAAGGTATATGATTTTATTGTTAGATATCAGAATAACAATGGACGCAGTCCTCTCCTACGAGAAATTGCTAGCTCTATCGGAATTAAATCAAAGGGCGTTGCACATAGGTATGTCAGATCATTAGAAAAATCAGGATTGATCACTTGTAAACCAAATAAGCATCGAGGGTTAAATATAGTCGGTCATAAAAAAGTATTTAATATAAATAGTCTAGGGAAGATTTCTGCTGGAGGCCCAATTGAAGCGGTTCCAGATCAAGATATACTTGAATTGGAGCATATGTTTTCTAATGAAAAATGTTATGCCTTAAAAGTTCAGGGTGATTCTATGATAGATGCTGGCATTTATGACGGTGATTGGGTTATTGTAGAAAAGACGAATAGAATCGCTAAGTCTAAAGTAGCAGTTGTATTAATTGACAATCAAGATGTAACATTAAAATATTATAAATTATTAAAGAAAGATATTGTTGAACTTATACCTGCAAATAAAAAATTCAATTCCATAAAATATGATATCAGTAGGGTAGCTATCCAAGGTATTGTAATTGGACAAATAAGAGTCTACTAATGATTAAAAGTATAAATAGTTGGCCTAAAGTCATTTTTCATGTTGATATGAATGCTTTTTTTGCATCTATTGAGCAAAGAGATAATCCTCAATTAGCTGGAAAACCGGTTGCTATTACAAATGGGAAGAAAGGATCATGTATTATCACTTGTTCCTATGAAGCCAGAGCATTTGGTATTAAGACAGGTATGCGGTTTTCATTGGCTTCTCACATGTGTCCTGGATTAATTAGATGTCCTTCAAATCCAGAAAAATATACATATGCTTCATCAAGAATTATGAAAATTTTATATAATATATCTCCTGATATTGAAATATTTTCTATTGATGAAGCATTTTTAGACTTATCAAATTGTAAAAAAATATACCCATCACTAATTGATGTTGCTTATTTAATTAAAGATAAGATATTTAGTGACTTAAATTTACCTTGCTCAATTGGTATTTCGGGAAACAAGTCTAATGCTAAGTTTGCGGCAAAAATGCAAAAACCGGATGGTATCACAATCTTGTCTCCTGATGAATCTGAAAAAATATTATCAAATTATCCAATTAAAGATTTATGTGGAATATCCCATGGGATTGGATCATTTCTCAATCATCATGGTGTTTATGTATGTGGCGATATGAAAAAAATACCAATTAGTATATTAGGTAATCGTTATGGAAATGTTGGAAGAAAAATATGGTTAATGGCACAAGGTCAGGATTTAGACAATATACACTCTAATGATAGAGCTCCAAAATCTATTGGCCATGGGAAAGTTACTCAACCAAATTTAAAGGATATATATCATATTAAAAAAATTTTCCATTATATGAGCAACAAGGTTGCAAAAAGATTAAGAGTTCATAAATATGAATGTAATTCATTTATGGTTGGATTAAAAACAAAAGATGGATGGTTTTCTAAAAAGTATAAAATTTCAAAATATACACATCATGATAAAGATATTTTTGAGCTTTGTTTAATGTTAATTAATAGTTTTTGTATTAAAAAAAATGGCATCTATCAAGTACAAGTTACCGCTACAAATCTAAGAACTATAAATGTTCAAAAGGATTTGTTCATTGATAGCCAGAATGACCTAAATAATATTGATTATGTAATTGATGATGTAAATAATAAATTTGGAAATTTAGCATTGAGACCTGCGCGCTTGTCCACCAAACTCGAAACTCCAGATGTTATTTCACCATCATGGAGACCAGAAGGTTGTAAAAAATACTTATAAAAAAAAGGCCGAAAGGGGGTAGAATTCGGCCTTTAGTATAAAGGGGTGGAGATATGACAGTGTTGTCTATATCCTGTCTATAACAGTAATACAACAAATATACTTTGTCAACACAGATTATGAACAAAAATATGCAATTAATTAATTATATCTACACTGTTCATATATTACTTAACAAAAGCTTGACAAAATCGTTTAAAAACCTAAAATAAGTGACAGGAGTTAAAAATTAGCTGAAATATACAAGACAATGGAATTAAAAGGCGAATTATCAAAAAAACCAAGACACTTAATACAGGTTGTTGGTAGAAGAACTGGAATTAGCTCAGATGTGATTAGAGCATGGGAGAGACGCTATAATGCTGTAGTTTCTCAGAGAACTGAGACAAATAGACGTCTTTATACAGATGACGATATAGAAAAACTAACTCTTCTTAAAAGAGCGATCAATGCAGGCAGGAGAATTGGGGACATTGCTCAATTATCTTATGACGATTTATTTGAGTTAGTAATGGGTGACGAATCTAATGCTACTAGATCCTATCAGAGACCAAGTACCGGAACAGTCATGGAGCTCTTTGATGAGGCAGCAAATGCTATTGATGAAATGAATTCCAATAAATTAGATATTGCTCTTTCTAATGCCATTGCTATGCTGAGTACCACAGATTTTTTAATGGAATTTTTAAAGCCTCTTCATACTTACATCAATGATGAGTGTAGCCGAGGATCTTTAAGATATATCCAGGAGAGATTTGCAAAAATATCAATGAGAAATTGTTTATCTAACTTATATACGAAATTTAGATCAGCTAAGGAAGAAGGCCCTAGGATGATAATAGGCTCGTTAACGTCTGAGTATGAAAATTTGGACACTCTGATACATATCATAGTTGCACAGAATATCGGCTGGGATGTGACTTATGTAGGAAATAATATACCACATGATGAAATGACATATATGGCCAATAAAATAAAAGCTAGTACAATAGTAGTTGCTTTAAATAACCCCAGGGATGTTGCCAGAAAAACATATGAAATAAAGACTATGAAAGAATTGGCTGATCTAAAGGATAGTATTGTTCTAATAGGTTCACAGGCTAATAATTATAGACAAATTGCAGATGACGTGAATGCGGTAATCTCACAAGATTTAAGTTCATTTAGATTAACACTAGAAAGGCTATATGGTCTAATCAGATAGACATTGAATAAGTTCTTTAAGAGAGTCAATCTCTTTCATAAAATGCTTTTGCTTGTTGAAGTTGCTTTGAATAATTTCAGAAGGAGCTTTTTCAATAAAACTTTTATTTTCTAATTTAGATTCAATTTTTTTTAAATTATTTATTAGATTATCAAGATTCTTTTCTAATCGTTTTTTTTCAGCATCAATATCAATTATTTTTTTTATCGGTATATACAATTTCATTTCATTTATAGATATCGTTATACATTCATCTAAATTATAAGACTTATTATTTATATGTAGTAAATTTGAATTCACTAAATTTGATATAATATTATTATTATCGGTCAAGAATGATGTGTAAAAGTCATCTTCAAACATACAATATATATCTATCTTAGTTTTAGGATGAACATTAAGATCACTTCTGGTTTTCCTAATCATATTTATGAAACTTTTTAATAATATAATCTCATCATCAATTTTCTGATCTTTGAATATTTTTTGTTGTGATGGAAATTTTGCATTCATTAATATCAGATCATGCGTATATTCTAATTTAATCATTTCTTTCCAAATCTCTTCAGTAATATATGGAATAATTGGATGACATAATTTAAGTATTATCTGAAGAACATATATTAAAACATTTTTTGTATAGTCATTCCCTTTTTCAATTTCTATTTTTGCTATTTCTAAGTACCAATCGCAATATTCATTCCAAATAAAGCTATATAGTGAGCTCGCCATCAAATCAAATCTATAAGATGTACAATGTTTTTTATATTCAGTTACAAGTTCATCAAGCTTCATTATCATAAACTTTTCATAAGTAGTTAACTTTTCAAAGTTTATCTTATTCTTAAACTGATAATTATCTGATGTCATGAAAACATATCTTGATGCATTCCATAATTTATTACAGAAGTTTCTGTATCCTTCAATTCTTTTTAGATCAAAGTTTATATCACGACCGGTTGAAGCTAATGCACAAAAACAAAATCTTAGGGCATCTGCGCCATATGAGCTTATTCCATCTGGAAACTCATCTTTAGTTTTTTTTATTATTTTGTTTTTTAGCTTAGGCTGAACTAAATTTAAAATTCTTTTATCTATAAGTTCGTCTAGGCCTATACCATCAATTATATCTATAGGATCAATAATATTCCCAATAGATTTAGACATTTTCTTGCCTTCTGAGTCTCGGACTAATCCATGAATATAAATAGTTTTAAATGGAACTTTATCTAGAAATTTTATACCCATCATTACCATTCTAGCAACCCAGAAAAATATGATATCAAAACCTGTAACTAAGACACTTGTAGGGTAGTATCTTTCTAATTCATTTGTATTATCAGGCCAACCCATTGTTGTAAATGGCCATAATGATGATGAAAACCATGTATCTAAAACATCGTTATCTTGTTGTAGTTTTATGTTGTCACTTATATTATTCTTACTTCTAATTTCATCTTCACTATTTCCAACATAAACCGTTCCACTTTCATCATACCAAGCAGGAATTCTATGTCCCCACCAGATTTGTCGACTTATACACCAATCTTCAATATTATTTAGCCAGTTAAAATATATTTTCTCCCAATTCTTTGGAACAAATTTTATATTCGATTTCTGGACTGCTTCTATTGCAGGTTCCGCCAAATCACTCATTTTCATAAACCATTGATCTGTTAGTAATGGCTCAATAATCTCTCCAGATCTTTCTCCCATAGGAACTGTTGTTTTATAATCTTCTACTTTCTCAAGACTTCTTATTCTTTTTAATTCATCAACCACTAAAGATCTGGATTCATGTATATCTTTATTTTCAAAAAGTTTACCAACCTTATTATTGAAACTTCCATCTTTATGTAAAATATTAATGAAATCAAGATTATGTTTTTTTCCTAAATTATAGTCATTGAAGTCATGCGCAGGTGTTATTTTGACACAACCTGTACCAAAATCCATATCTATTTTTTCATCAGAAATGATTGGTATATTTCTGTTCAGAATAGGGATGATAGCTTTTTTGCCAATAAACTTAGTATATCTAGCATCATTAGGATTCACACATATTGCACTATCCCCAAAAAGTGTTTCTGGTCTAGTTGTTGCTACTATTAGTTTTTCTGGAGAATCTTGTATGCTATATTTTATATAGTATAGATATGCATTTTTTTCAATATTTGTAACTTCTAAATCAGAAATCGCTGTTTGAAGTTTAATATCCCAATTAACTAGACGATTACCTCTATATATCAATCCCTCATTATATAGGCTTATAAAAACTTTCTTAACAGCTTCATTTAGCCCATCATCCATTGTAAATCTATTTCTCTTCCAGTCCGCTGAAGAGCCTAGTCTTTTAGTTTGAGATATAATCGTATTTCCAGATTGTTCTTTCCATTTCCAAATCTCATCAACTAATTTCTCTCTACCAATATCTTGTCTTGTTTTTCCAATCTTACTTAAATTATTTTCTACCACCAACTGAGTCGCGATACCCGCATGATCTGTACCAGGTTGCCATAAAACACTTTTACCTAACATTCTATTATATCTGATCAGTATATCTATGATCGTATGTTGAAAAGCATGACCCATATGCAATGTTCCAGTAACATTAGGAGGTGGCAAGACAATCGAATAATTTGATTTTAAATCTTTTGCAGAAAAACAGTCATTATCAGTCCATTTTTTGTAGATATTAGACTCTATATCTTTTGGTGAGTATTTTATATCCATCTATAAATTTTCATGTTTCACATTAAGTTTATTATTTTTGTAATACAGATATTTATCTCTTGCTATTTTTTTCTGTTGTTCATTACTACTGACAAGCTCTACTACAATTTCATGATCATGATAGTCAGTTTTTGCCTCATCATCAAGATTTATAAATACATTATAATCTTTTTTTGATATAGAATCATTTTTATAATGTGTTTCAATCAACAAAACAGGAGTTAATGGGTCATAGTTTTTACTGGTAGAATGTGGAATGAAACTCAACTGTTCGAAAGTCCATAATAATTTATTCACTTCATCTATGAGCTTAGAATTATTAGATGAAACTATAACTTTTTTTTCACTCTCATAAAATTTTTTAATAATCTTACATATTGAATGATTGATTTCTTCATTCGAATTTAAAATATAGAATATTGCTAGATTGTCCAATTTTTTAATTTGATAACACGAAGTCTATTAATAGGTTTACAGGTCTACCAGTAGATCCTTTATTTTTACCTACTTCCCATGCTGTGCCAGCAATATCTAAATGAGCCCACTTTATCCCTTCAGTAAATCTAGCCAAAAATGCTGCAGCAGTAATCGCTCCACCATATCTTCCTCCAATATTCTGAATATCAGCAAAATTAGTTTTTAGTTCTTCAAAATAATCATCATATAATGGTAACTGCCATACTCTATCACCAGTCCTATCAGCTGATTTCTTAATTAATTCTGCAAGCTTATTATCATTCGAAAATAATCCACTCGGATATTTTCCAAGCCCAACGAGACATGCGCCTGTCAATGTTGCCATATCAATCATATATTTAGGATTATATTTTTTTGAGTAAGTGAGGGCATCACAAAGAACCAGTCTTCCTTCAGCATCTGTATTCAATATTTCGATAGTGAGACCAGACATACTTGTATACACATCACCAGGCCTAGTTGCTTGACTTCCCGGCATATTTTCTGCACAAGCTAGAATGCCCACTATATTTTTTTGAACATTCATTTCAGCTATCGCTCTCATTACTCCAAGCACACTGCCTGCGCCGGACATATCATATTTCATTTCATCCATATTTGCGGAGGGCTTTAATGATATTCCGCCTGTATCAAACGTAATCCCTTTTCCAACTAGTACTATTGGCTGCTTTTTTTTCATAGGCATGTATTCAATCGCTACCAATTTTGCTGGTTCTTTACTTCCTTGTGATACGGATAGCAACGAACCCATACCCATAGATTTCATTTTTGCTTCATTGAGAATTGTTACTTTTAATTTTTTATTAATTTTTTTTAATTTAATCGCTTCATTACTTAAATATGTCGGATTACATATATTAGGCGGAGTATTCCCAAGATCTTTTGCTAATTTGATTCCATTAGAAATAGCTTTACCATATGACACACTTGTCATAAAAATTTTCCGAGCTATAGTTTTGCTTGAAACTAAATTACAAATTTTGATTGATGAAGCTTTTTTTTCTTTTTTGTAAGTATACTTATAAAAACTATCTTCTAAATAGGTTATTAATGACTCTAAGTTAATATTGTTTCTGCTTGAAATTATGTTATCTATATTAATCGATATATTAGATACGCTTATATCTTTGATCTTGTTGATTATGCCTTTAACTGATCTATTTAGGTTTAATGGACTAAATTTATTTTTTTCTCCCAGACCAAAAAATAGGATTTGCATATTATTGTCGAAGTCATCAATAGTTCGATGATCTCCAATATTTCCAGTGAAATCATTTTTATTAAAGCATTTTTTTGCAGATTCTATTTTCGATTTAGCTATAGATTTGCCTAAATGGGATAATTTCTTATCTGTGAAGACTCCGACTAGGTATATGTCAGTACCCTTAATTCCTACGTTAGCTTTTAAGTTTTTATAATCCATATTTTTACCTTTTATCCATTTTATGAGAATATATACTAGATTAACATTTTTTTTAAAAACTTGTTATATTAGATACAATAAAATGA
>MDSV01056966.1_pt1 | contig 17617 bp, 14 predicted proteins | sample 810851 | NCBI WGS metagenome assembly MDSV01 (sample SAMN05326640, study PRJNA326480) | marine metagenome | isolation source: seawater | place: Atlantic Ocean: North East | collected 2012 | reverse complement strand
CAGAGTGTATTGCGGCTATACCGCCGGATAAATTCCTATACTTTACATTACTAAAACCATTATTTTCAATAATTTCGGAAAAACTATCTTGATCATAAAACTCATCTATAGTTTTTATTAAATATTCATAAGGCTCTGACTCTCCCACTATATATTTTCCAATTAAGGGAATTGATTTAGAATACAATTTATAAAACTTATTTAAAATCTCATTGTCAACTTTAGAAAACTCCAAACAAATAAATCTACCACCTATTTTTAAAACTCTATGTGCTTCTCTAATAGCTAAATCAATATTCGAGAAATTTCTTACACCAAAACTTACAGAGTAAATATCAAAACTCTCATCATCAAATGGTAATTTTTCTGCACTAGACAAATACCATTTTATATTTTTTAAATCTTTAAGTTTTTTTTTTCCTTCATTAAGCATTAACCTATTAGGTTCAACACATGAGACATTGCCACTATATTTTACTCTTTTCAAAAAAGATTTTGCGATATCTCCTGTACCCGAAGCCATATCAATTAAATGGTCATTATTTTTTGGGCCCATCCAATCTATTAACTTTTGTTTCCAAATACGGTGAATACCAAGAGACATTATGTCATTCATAAAGTCATACTTATTATAAACAGCATTAAAAACTTTAGTTGCTTTTTTAAATTTTGACTGATTAATATTTGTCATTTTATAAATAGTTATATGCCAGAATTGCCAGAAGTTGAAGTTGTTAGAAGATCACTCAATAAATACATTACTGGTTTAAAAATTGATAAAATCCGTATTTTAGATAGTAATTTAAGGTTTAAAATACCTAAGAACTTTAAAAAAATTGCCGAGGGAGAAAAGATCATATCAATTATAAGAAGAGGCAAGTATCTAATTATAAATCTTCAAAATAATAAAATTATTTTAATTCATCTAGGCATGACAGGCAAACTACTCATAAAAAAAAATAATGAAAATTCTGCTATTGGCACAAGTTTTTATTATGAAAGAAAATTTATAAAAAAACATAATCATTTTTTAGTAAATTTTAATAATTCTATAGTTTTAATTTACAATGATGTTAGAAAGTTTGGTTTTTTGAAAATAACGAGTTTAGCAAAGTTAAGGTATGATCCTCATATTTCTTTATTAGGTCCAGAACCACTTGGAGCTCATTTTAATTATAAATATCTAAAATTTAAATGCAAAAAAAGTAAAAAAAATATTAAAAATTTTTTAATGGACCAAAAATTTGTAGCAGGTTTAGGAAATATTTACGTAAATGAAATCCTATATTTAAGCTCAGTCAATCCTATAAAAATGACAAAAAACCTTACAAATAAAAATTTTAAAAAAATAATTTTTTATACAAAAAAAACTCTTAACAAGGCGATACGATTAGGGGGGTCTTCAATTAGAGATTTTAATAGTGTTTCAGGCAAGACTGGCCTTTATCAGGAAAATTTCGCTGTTTATGGCAGAGATGGAAAATCGTGCAAAAAGCGAAAATGTCAAGGTAATATTAAAAGAATTTATATAAGCAACAGATCAACTTTTTTTTGTAAAAAATGTCAAAAATAATTATATATTGACCAATATATTTTGAACATATATACGTTCCGTTAAATGCCAAACATTAAATCCGCAATTAGAAAAGTCAAAAGGGCTAAAAAGCAGACTGAAGTTAATAAATTTAGGAAAAATAGGTATAAACAGGCAGTTAAAACGATTCAAAAATTAATAGATAAAAAGGATATTAAAGGAATAAAAAATTATTTTCCTACTTTCCAATCAGAATTAATGAAAGTTGCAAAAACTGGCGTTATTAAGAAAAAAAATTTATCTAGAAAAATTTCAAAAATTTCCAAAAAAATAAAAAAAATCACTAAGTAGTTGTAATCAATTTAAAGTTGTTATCCATAAAATTTAAAGTTGTTTAAGTTAAATTTAATTTTTTCTAAATTACAATATGTAGTGATATTGTATTTGAGGTTGCAATTATTTTTATTTTCACTCATTACGTTTATTATACAACCAAACCCAATTTAATTTTTTAATTTTGAAAAAAAAAATTGAATTAAAAAAAAATTAGTTATAGATATATTTTTTTAATTTAATTTCATGGAAAAAGTTTCTTTAAAACCCAATTCAACAGCTCTTTTAGAAGAAAAAGTTTTAGATTGGGATTCAGTACAAAAGTCCTTTGATCAATCGTTTGGCACTGAAATATATTCTAGTTGGCTAAAGCATATTTCATTAGTAAAAGAATTTAACGATCATGTAATTTTAGGTGTTAAAACAAGATTTTTTAGAGATTGGATTACTTCTAGATATGCCGATAAAATTTTAAGTGAAATTAAAAAACACAAATTAAGTATTAATAGAATAGAATTTAAAATTGAACCAGAAAATTCTATTTATAATAAATCTACAATTAACAATGTTAATTTAGGACAAGTTTCAGAAATAAAAAATTCTGTACTTAACTACAATAGGCTTAATCCAGCTCTTAACTTTAATAATTTTATTGTAGGAAGAAGTAATAATCTGAGCTTTCTTTCCGCAAAGAAAATATGTTCCCAATTATCAAGATATAATCCATTATTTATTTATGGAGGGGTAGGTTTAGGTAAAACTCACCTCTTAAATTCTATAGGTCTTGAGCTAAGTCAAAAAAATAAAGTGATGTTTATATCAGCCGAGCGCTTCATGTATCAGTTCATTAAATCTATAAAAAAAAATGAGATGGTAAACTTTAAAGATTTCTTTAGAAAAGCAAATGTATTCATTATAGATGATATACAGTTCATAAGGGGCAAAGAAGGTCTCCAAGAAGAATTTTTTCATACCTTTAATACGCTGTTTGACCAAAGTGCACAGATAGTTATTTCTTCAGATAGACCGCCCAATAAACTTGATAGAGTCCAAGATAGAATAAAGTCAAGATTATCTGGAGGGCTAGTAGTAGATATAGGCGCACCAGACTATGAGTTAAAACTTAGTATATTAAGAAAGAAAATTTTAGATTATCAGAACTCATTTAAAGAGAGCCCTGATCTTCAAGAGGAAGTAATAGATTATCTTGCAAAAAACAGTAACTCTAACATTAGGGAGTTAATTGGAATTTTTAATAGAGTAGTTGCTTTTGGTAAAATGAGCAAAAAGTCACTTACAGTTAGTGACTGTAAAATAATCTTAAAAGATATTTATAATACCAGTAAAGTTATAAGTATTGATAAAATACAAAATGTTACCTCAAATTTTTTTAGTATTAGTCTTGGGGAAATGTTGTCTCCAAGAAGATCACGACCACTTGCAAGACCAAGGCAAATGGCAATGTATTTAGCAAAAAAACTTACATCCAGATCGCTGCCTGAAATTGGAAGAAAATTTGCTAATAGAGATCATACAACAGTGATACATGCTGTTAAAACTATAGATAAACTTATTGAGAGTAATGATGAAATGAGAAAAAATGTTGAGGAGCTCAAATCACTAATCCTAAGCGATTAAAATGCAATTTCAAATTAAGCGTGATATACTTTTAAAATCGTTATCTATTGCTCATAATATAATTGAGAAAAAAAATACTATACCTATTCTGGCAAATGTTTTGCTAGAAGTAAAAAACAACAAACTTAATATTGTAGCAACTGATTTAGATATAGTTTTTAGAGATGAAATTTCAGAACTTAAAATTGAAAAGGAAGGAAGCACCACAACTTCTGCAACAGTTTTGTACGATGTTTTGAGAAAATTACCTTCAAACCTAGATATTATTTTTAATTTAGAAAGTGAAAACAAACTTAAAATTAATGCAAAAAATTCAAAATTTAACCTTTTATGCTTGCCAATTGATGACTTTCCTAATTTTGCTAGTAGTTTTGGTTCTGATCCTTTTAAATTTGAAAGTAAAAACCTTTTGTCTTTGTTAAATAAAACAAAAGTTTCAATGTCTAATGACGATGCCAGACATTATCTAAATGGTATTTATATACATCCAACCACTTCAAATAAAGGCATGTATTTAACAGGTGTAGCCACAGATACACATCGATTATCATCGAGTAGTACACCATTAGAAGAGTCTAAAAAATTTAAACCATTTATATTGCCAAAAAAAACAGTATTTCAATTGTGCAATTTACTTCAAGACAATATTCAAGAGAGCATTTTATTGTATGTAGGTGATGGTAAAATTCAGTTTAAAATAGGTAATTCTGGAATCACCTCAAAAGTTATAGATGGAAAATTTCCTGATTATGAAAAAGTAGTTCCTAAAAATAATAGTAAAGTTTTAAGTGTAGATGTTAAAGATTTTATTAACTCCATAGAAAGAGTTATAACAGTATCAATAGATAGAAAAGAAGGAGTAAAAATAACATTAGAAAAAGACAACATACAGCTTTTTGTTACAAGCTCATCCTCTGGAGAAGGAAAAGAGACATTGTCAGCAAATTATAATTCTGAAAATCTTACCGTAAGTTTTAACGCGAGATATCTCTTGGATATAGCCTCCCAATTAGAAGATAAAAACTTAACAATGAATTTAAACGATGCTATATCTCCAGTGCTTATCCAAGATAAATCTGATATTCAAAGTTATTATGTAATTATGCCAATGAAAATTTAAATTTATTCATTATTAACAAATAAATTTTATTTTTCTTCTATTATCCTTGTCATTCAATGATTATTCATCGCCCATATTTAATGCAGTTTTATATAAGCAAAAAAAAATGATATACTAATTTTTTCAAATAAATGACAAATACCCAAAAAAATAACCCAAGTTCAGAATACAAAGCAGATTCAATCAAAGTATTAAAAGGTCTTGAGGCAGTTCGGAAAAGACCGGGAATGTATATTGGTGATACTGACGATGGATCAGGTTTACACCATATGGTTTTTGAAGTTGTAGACAACTCAATTGATGAAGCTATAGTAGGTTTTTGTAAAAATATTAGCGTAACAATACATAAAGATAACTCCGTCTCAGTCGAGGATGATGGTAGAGGTATACCAGTTGATACACATAAAGGTGAAAAAAAATCTGCCGCAGAAGTTATCATGACACAATTGCATGCTGGGGGAAAGTTTGATCAGAATTCTTATAAGGTTTCAGGAGGATTACATGGTGTAGGGGTTTCGGTTGTAAATGCTTTGTCTGAAAAACTAGATTTAACTATTTATCGAGATCAAAAAGAGTATTTTATTTCATTCAAGAATGGCAAAACATTAAATCCTATAAAATTTTTAAAAAAAACAAAACAATCTGGTACAAAAATAAAATTTCTTCCATCAAAAGAAATTTTTTCAAATATTAAGTTTAGTACTGCAACTTTACAAAAGAAAATGAGGGAGCTTGCTTTTCTAAACAAAGGTCTCAAAATTAATCTAATTGATGAAACACATTCGAAAACTAAAGTCTACGAACACAAATATGATGGTGGTGTAAGCGAATTTGTTTCATTCTTAGATCAAAAAAAATCATTACTAATAAATAAAAATGAAAAGGCAGTATTTAAAAAACCTATTTATCTTAAAGGTGAGAAAAAAAATGTCATAGTAGAGTGCGCATTTCAATGGAATGCCAGTTTTAGCGAAGAAGTTATGGCTTTTACAAATAATATTCATCAAAGAGATGGTGGTACCCACCTTCTAGGTTTTAGAAGTGCATTAACTAGAATAATTAACAAATATGCATCAGAAAAAAATTTAAATAAAAGAAACAAAGTTACAATTGGGGGCGAAGATATTAAAGAAGGATTGACAACCATTTTATCAATAAAAATGCCTGATCCAAAATTTTCTTCACAAACAAAAGATAAACTTGTTTCTTCTGAAATTAGAAATATCGTTGAGACCATAGTTTCTGAAAAAGTAACTACTTGGTTTGATCAAAATCCTTCAATTATAAAAGTTGTTTTAGATAAAGTCTTACAAGCCGCAATAGCAAGGGATCTTGCTAGAAAGGCAAGAGACAGCGTTAGACGTAAAGGATCTTTGGAATTGTCTGGTTTACCAGGTAAACTTGCAGATTGTCAAATTTCATCAATGGAGGGCACAGAATTATTTATAGTAGAGGGAGACTCAGCAGGCGGATCTGCCAAACAGGGTAGAAAAAGAGAATTTCAGGCAGTCCTTCCACTAAGGGGAAAAATTTTAAACACTTATGTAAACGAAAATAAAAAAAGGAATGGATCTAATGGTAGCAGTGAAAATAGAGCCTTGTCTAAAATGATGTCTTCAAATGAAATAGTGACATTAATAAATGCTTTAGGTACGGGTTCAACAGGTTTTGATATAGAGGATCTTAGATATGAAAAAATAATTATCATGACTGATGCAGATGTCGATGGTTCTCATATAAGAACGTTACTGCTGACTTTTTTTAACAACAAACCATTTAATGAACTTATTGAAAAAGGCCATTTGTATCTCGCACAACCGCCTTTATTTAAAGTTACAAAAGGTTCAAAAAGTACTTATATTAAAAACGAAAAAGACCTGGAAAAATATATATTAAATTCAAATGGAACTGGTGTAAAAAAATTAAAAAAATCTGAGTTAGAAAAATTTATTAATGAAGAAAGACAAAAATTAAACATTCAAAGGTTTAAAGGTCTAGGAGAAATGAACCCCGAAGAACTATGGGAGACAACTCTAGATCCACAGAATAGAACCCTATTGAGAGTGGAATACTCTAAGGGAACAAAAGAAAAATCTAAAGAGGATCAGAACATTATAAAAATCTTAATGGGCGACGAAGTTGCCCCGAGAAAAGATTTTATTACAGAAAAAGCTTTAGAAGTAGAAAACCTAGATATTTAAAGTATGAAATTATCTGAACTCCTCAAATATGAAGAGGATTTGCAGCTAGAAAAAAGCACAGTTGTTATTTTGAGGTGGATCGCTTTGATCGGCCAATTATTAACAATATATATTGTTCATTTTCTACTAAAATTTGAACTACCAATAATATTTTGCTCCCTAACAATATTTTGTGGGGGCTTAACTAATATTTTTATACAATTTAATTTCAAAAAAAATATATTAAATAATACAGAGTCTACAATTTTGTTATTTTATGATGTTTTACAGCTTTCAGTGTTGATTTACCTTACTGGTGGAGTAACCAATCCATTTGTAATGTTCATTATTGTACCAGCTGTTGTGTCCTCAACGTTATTAAATATTGCTAGCACTTTATTTTTGACCATTATAAGTATATTTTCTTTATTAATACTAACTTTTAATTATTTTCCACTACCTAGTAGTGGTAACTTACATTTTCATGTACCAAATTATTATATTTATGCAATTCCATTTGCACTTATAACTATATTGATTTTTTTGAATTATTTTGGTTTTCGATTTGGCCATGAGGCAAGGAGAAGAGGTAAGGCTTTAGGTAGATTAGAACTAATACTAGCAAAGGAACAAGAGTTGGAGTCTATTGGACACCAGGCAGCTGCAGCAGCACATTCTTTAGGAACCCCACTATCAACCATAACTGTAATAGCAAAAGAACTTAAAAAAGAATCGAATTTAAATAAGGAATTTGCAGAAGATGTAAATCTAATATTAGATCAAGCAAGAAAATGTGGAGAAATATTAAAAAAAATATCCCAAAATAAAATAGTTGATGATGAGTATGTTAAAAATATAACTATCCAAGATTTACTTTTTGAAATAACAAAATCTTTTGAGGAGATTACAAAAAAAAAATTAAAATTAAACTTACAAAATGCACAAAAACCGATTCCAATATTAAGATCCCCGGAAATAACATATGGAATCCGAAATTTTATAGGTAATGCAGTCAAATTTTCTAAAAAAAATGTAGATATAATTTTAAAAAATGATGGTCAAAATACAATCTTACAAATTGCTGATGATGGACCAGGATTTCCAAATGATATTTATAAAATTATCGGCGAACCTTATATAGCTTCAAACTCAAAAAAACTTAAATCTAAATCTGGTTTAGGATTAGGAACATTTATTGGAAAAACTTTATTAGAGAGAAAAAAAGGAAGCATAGAATTTTTAAGCTCACAAAATGGTGGAGCGTTAGTTGAAATTACATGGCAAAATACTGATTTAATTTCAAATTAGTTATTTTGGTTGTTGTTGTGTCATACAATGAATTGTTCCAAATCCCCAAACTAGCACCGAACAATCTATAGGAATAATTTTTCTATTTTTAAAATGTTTTTTAAAAATTTTTAAAACAATTTTATCCTTTCGATCTTTAAAAATTGGAACTAAAACAATTTTATTTGCGATATAGAAATTTAGGTAACTTGCAGGCACTCTAACTCCTTCAATAAATTTTGGTCTTGGCATAGGCAAATAAACAATTTTAATTTTTTTATTCTCATTTTTTTTAAATTTTTTAATTATTTGAATATTATCGTATAAATTTTTAAAATTTTTTTCTTTTTTATTATTTTCTCTAGCAATAAATATTTTATTTCTTCCTATAAATCTTGCAATATCATCAATATGTCCATGTGTGTCATCGCCGTAAATTCCATTGTTTAGCCAAATAATTTTTTTAATTCCAAAATATTTATTGAATATTCTATAGTAGTCAGATTTATCAAAGCCTCTATTCCTTTGTTGAACTTTGCTTAACAAACATTGTTTTGTTGTTAAAAGATAACCAGATCCATTAACGTCAATAGAACCTCCTTCAAGAGTTATGTTTTTATTTTTAAATTTTGGATTTAGCAATTTACTTTTTACAATTTTTTTTATTTTAAGATATGCTTTATTATCATTTTTAAAATTTTTATATTTTGCCCAAGCATTAAAATCCCAATTGGTGAGAAAATTTTTATTTTTATTATTTTTGACAAATATCGGTAAAAAATCTCTTGTCCAGGCTCTATCTGTTTTACAAATTATAAATTTTATATTGCTAATTTTACTTGTAGCAATACCTAAAAAAAAAATTGCTCTTCCTATTTCAGATTTGTTATTTATCAAAATATTAACTAATTGTACCTTTGATATTTCAGCTATTATTTGTGCGAATACAATTGGTATTTTGTTAAATTTACCTGGCCAATCTTTCTTGTTGTGCGGCCATGCTATCCATGTAGATTTTTGAGGCTCCCATTCAGCAGGCATTCTGTAGATGCCTTTATTTGATGTTTTAGGCATCCTTAGGGTTGTTTAATATACCTTTGTAATAATCAATTCTCCTATCTCTGAAGAAAGGCCAGTGTCGTCTGACATCCTCAACTTTTTTAAAATCAATATCGCAAATAACAGTTTTTTCTCCAAGCTTAGCCTCCGCAATTATATTACCACTTGGATCAAAAACGATAGTGTTACCCCAAAACTCTAATTTTTTGGAGCCCTGTTTTTCAATACCAACTCTATTAACTGCAGCAACATAAACACCATTTGCTATTGCATGTGATCTTTGTATTGATATCCAAGAATTAAGCTGAGATTTTCCAAATTTACTTTTTTCTTTTGGATGCCAACCAATAGCTGTAGGATAAAAAAGTATTTCCGCACCTTTTAAAGAAGTTAGTCTTGCCGCTTCAGGAAACCATTGATCCCAACAAATTAAAGTACCAAGATTTCCCTGATTAGTTTTAAAAGACTTAAACCCAAGATCTCCAGGTGTAAAATAAAATTTTTCATAATATTGTGGATCATCTGGAATATGCATTTTTCTGTATCTACCAACCAATTGACCTTTTTCATTTATTAAGACACAACTATTGTGATAAATACCCGATGTTTTTTTTTCAAAGATAGGTAAAATTATTATTATTTTAAGCTCTTTAGCTAATGAACAAAAAATGTCAGTTGTTTTTCCAGGGATCTTTTCAGCTAGATTAAAATTTGAATGTTTTTCTTGCTGACAAAAATAATTAAATAAAAATAATTCCGGGAGACACACAATCTTTGCTTTTTTTTTGTATGCACCTGTAATTTTTCTTATAGCAGAATTCATATTTTTCTGTCTGTCAGATGACATTTTCATCTGTATTAAAGCTATTCTTGTTTTTGCCATTGTATTAAAATAATTTTTGGAAGTTTCTTCTTTCTCTAGTTTTCCAATTTTCCCGATGATATACATCGCTAGCAATTAGCGGAAGTACACTTGTTGCTTCTGCAAAAACCATTTGTTCTTTAGAAGTATCAACTTTGCCCCATGAGCTTGCTTCTTTCAAAGTAGAACTACTACAAGCGCCATCTCTGGTATCAGCAACTGTTATTTGTATTGCATACTTATGCATATCAACTTTTTTTCCTAAAAGTTCTGCACATACCACAGTATCTTGAACAAAATTTTTAGGCACACCTCCACCAATCATAAATAACCCAGAAGTTTTAGACCTTAGTTTAATTTCTGTAAGTTCTCTAAATTCTCTTACAGAGTCTATAGTAATGTGTTTATTTGGGTTCTGTTCTTGGTGCATAACAAGCCCAAATCCTGCAGAACTATCAGTAAATGCCGGGCAAAATATAGGAACGTTATGATCATAGGCTAATTCTATAAGAGAATTTTTTTTCTTCGCATTCTTTTTTAAATATTTACCAATTTCTTTGATAAATTCTCTTGAGGTATAAGATTTTGGCTCTAATTTGTTTGCTATATCACAGATTGTTTTATCACATGCTTGCAATTGTTCTTCGTCGATGTAAGTGTCATATATTCTGTCGATGTAGTTTTCTCTTAGAACTTTATCATCTTGAAACTGATTTCCTTGATAATGTTTAAATCCAAGAGACTCAAAAAAATCCATATCTATAATTGATGCTCCTGTAGCTACAATTGCATCGACCATATTATATTTAACTAAGTCAGAATAAAGCTTCATGCAACCTGCTGCAGATGTTGATCCTGCTATTGTTAAAAATATTGCACAATTTTTATCATTTATCATTTCATTGTAAATTTCTGCAGCTTTAGCAGCATCCCTAGATGTAAAAGACATCTTTTTCATCGAGTCGATAATTTTTCTTGCATCGAAAGATGTAATATCAATGTGTTCTACTTCTGATTTTAATAAAGATTTTTTATTGTGTCCCAGAGAAGGGCTTTTTTTTTTATCCATTACGCAACCAAGTAATCAAACTTATCTTTACGATCGTACATTGAAAGAATAGGCTTGTCATCTACTTGATAAATAGAATCTGAATAGAAACCATTAAATTGTGTTCTAAACGTAGTTCCATATGCTCCTAATTGTCCAAGCTCAATATAATCGCCTTCCTTAATATTATTAGGCAGCAAGAAAGGCCCCTTCATATAATCAAGACTATCACAAGTTGGTCCGAAGAAATTAAAAGTTGTTAATTTTTTTGATATGACTCTGCCATCTGTAATCATTTTTGATGGTAAAACAAAATTTGGAACTCCTGCATCAAACAACGATCCATATGTTCCATCATTTATATAAAGTTTTTGTTTTTTTCTTAAAATGACTTTAACGATTGTTGATCCTGCTTCTGCCACAATCGCCCTTCCAGGTTCACAAAATATTTCTGGCATTTTATCTAGCTTTAAACTCTTTAAACTTTTTTTAATTTCTTCCAAATAATTTTCTAATGGCTCAGGTGTTAAGTCAGGATATATAGAAGGAAAGCCCCCACCAATATTAATAACATTTGGTACAATTTTAGTTTTTTTAATAATATTACCAATTTCAGTAATTCCTTTAGAAAAAGAAATTTTGTCCATACACTGAGAACCTACGTGAAAACTTAATCCTACTTTTTTACCATGCTCTTTGCATAATCTTAGTAAACCCAAAGCTTCACTAGGCGAAGCACCAAATTTTCTTGATAAATCAATTTCAGCATGTTCATTTGAAATTGCTATTCTTACGTATAAACTTAAATCTTTAGCGTTATTTGTAGACTCTAGAATCTTAAGCAATTCATCTTTATTATCTAAAGCGAAATCTTTTACATTATATTTAAAGTATGCTTCATTAATATTCTCTCTACTTTTTATTGTATGCATAAAATATACTTTAACCTTGCTGTCTATCTTTCTTATTAATTTTATTTCGTTGATAGAGGCAACATCAAAATTATGAATTCCACCATTAATAATATTTTTAATAATTTTTTCATTTGGATTGGTTTTAACAGCATAAAGAACTTTGCCAGGAAAATTATTTTTGAAAAAATCTACTGATTTTTTAATTGAGTTTGGTCTAATACAATAAACTGGATAATCTGGTTTCAAAGTGTTAACTAATTCGTTAACGCTACTAAATTTCCGCATTTTTTGTGTTTCCCCCGTTTAATTACACAATTAAGCTTCATAAAAATTCAATAAAAAAGCTATCTAATTTTCGCTTATAAGGTTTTTGACCTTTATGTAAAGAAAATAATGCATGGAATGTCGCATTGGATAAATGACAAAAATGACTACATAAGTTAGTATGACCGAAATGAGCAAACAAAAAGAGACACTTCCAGGTTTAAAAATTTCCGACTTTGAGGACAAAACCCTCCTTATAGTTGATGATGACGATCCACTTAGGCTTAGAATGGCTAGAGCTATGGAGAAGAAAGGTTTTGTGGTTAAAGACGCAAAAAACGTTGAAAACGCTACAAAATTAGTTAGATCTACACCCCCTAAATTTGCATTAGTGGACCTAAGATTAGAGGATGGGAATGGCCTAGATGTTGTTCGGGAGATCAATAAGGCAAAAAAGGATAGTAGAATAGTAATGTTAACTGGATATGGGAATTTGCCTACAGCTGTGGCAGCAGTAAAAGCCGGAGCCATAGACTATATGGCCAAACCAGTTGATGCAGATGACGTAGAGGCTGCTCTATTAGCAGCACCTGATTCTAAGGCTAAACCTCCTGAGAACCCTATGTCAGCTGACAGAGTAAAATGGGAGCATATCCATAGGGTATTTGAACTTTGTAACCGGAATGTTTCGGAAACTGCCCGAAGGCTAAAAATGCACAGAAGAACTCTCCAAAGAATTCTTTCTAAAAGATCTCCTCGTTAAATTTTAATATTTTAGGTATTAAAAGCGTTAACAGTAAAATTTTAAAAATTTCTGCTAACAAGAAAGGTTGAGCACCTAATTCAAATACTGGTTTATCCCATCCAATTAAAAATCCTAACCAGATTAAACCTATTAAATATATAAAACTCACAGAAAATAACAATTTTATAAAATTTAGAACAAAATTTTTACTAAAAGAAAAGAAACCGGAAAAAAATACCGCAAATAAAAAACCAATTAAATATCCCATAGTAGGCCCTGTAAAGTAAATAATTCCCACTCCTTTTTCTGGAGTTCCTGCAAAAACTGGTAATCCCGCAACACCTTCAATCAAATATAAAGAAACTGTAAATAAACCTAATTTCCAGCCGTACATAAGTCCGATAAGAAGAACCACAAATGTTTGCATTGTCATAGGAACTGGCCAAAAAGGAATTTTCATTTTTGCAGAAACTGCTAAAATTATTGATCCTAAAACAGCAAAAAATAAATTTTTGACTAACGAAATTTCTTTTATATTTTTTATTAGTTCCATAATCAATTCTTACTTTTATTTATAGAAAAATCTACCTATTTGTTACCTCTAAAAAGATATCTTCCAAATCACCTTCATCGGTAGAAACATCAAGTATTTCAGCATTATTTCTAACAATATCTATAATCTGGTCAAATCTGAATTCATTTTTATTATAGGAAGCAATAATTTGAGAACTATTTTTTGAGAATTTTACTCCATTAAGTTTAATTTTTTCAAAATTATTCAAATTTTTTACCTTAAATTTTATTTTTTTATTTTCTAAACGATCCAGTAACTTTTCAGTTGTATCTAAGGCTACTAAATTGCCTTCATTGATAATTCCAATTCTATTACACATTTCTTGAGCTTCATTTAAATTATGAGTTGTTAATAAAATTGTAACACCAATTTTATTTAACTCTCTAATATTTGACCACAAGTTTTGTCTTAATTCTACATCAACACCTGCTGTTGGCTCGTCTAAAACTAAAATAGGGGGTTGATGAACCATTGCTTTAGCAATTAATAATCTTCTTTTCATTCCACCCGAAAGACTTCTTGCGTAAGAATTAGCCTGTTTGTCTAAAGCAACCATTTTTAAAATAAAATCTGTAATCCTATTTTCTTTTTTTACACCATATAGACCAGCCTGGAGTTCCAGCAATTTCTTTGGGCTAAAGAAGGCATCTAAGTTGACCTCTTGCGGAACAATACCTATTGAAGCTCTAACTTGTCTTGGGTTAGTGTCTAAGTCAAAACCCCATAAATTAACTTTTCCAGTGGTTTTCATTACTATTCCACCCATAATATTTATAAATGTAGTTTTGCCTGCTCCGTTAGGCCCTAGAAGACCAAAAATTTCACCTTGCTTCACTTCCAGGTTTAATTTGTTAAGAGCCAAAACTGATTTATTAGAAGTATTTTTTTTTGAATAAATTTTGGTTAAGTTTTCTGCAGATAATGCAATTTTGTTCATAATTTAATATTATTATAACACGAAAAAAATTAAGATATCATTAATTGATGAATATAATAAAAAAAACTGATCATTTTTATTTAGTAGATGGGTCAGGATATATATTTAGAGCTTATTATGCCTTACCGCCTCTATCAAGAAAAAGTGACGGACTTCCAACCGGTGCAGTTATAGGTTTCAGTAACATGCTTTTTAAATTATTAGAGGACTCAAGATCAGATGATTCAAAAAATAAGCCTACACATTTTGCAGTAATTTTCGACTCTGCAAGAAAAAATTTTAGAAATGAAATTTATAAAGATTACAAAGCTAATAGGTCTGATCCACCAGATGATCTAGCGCCACAGTTTAAGTATATTAGAAAAGCAGTTGAAGCTTTTAATGTTCCGTCAATTGAACAATTAAATTATGAAGCCGATGATTTAATAGCTACTTATGCAAAAAAAATTATCTCTGCTGGAGCTAAAGTAACTATAATTTCATCAGACAAAGATTTAATGCAACTGGTATCCAAACAAATCAGATTGTATGACCCAATGAAAAGCAAGATTATTGGAGAAAAAGAAGTAAAAGAAAAATTTGGCGTAAAACCAGATCAAGTCATCGATGTACAATCTCTCGCAGGAGACTCTTCCGACAATATACCTGGCGTTCCAGGAATTGGAATAAAAACTGCTGCAGAACTAATTAATAAATATAAAAATCTTGATAATTTATTAAAAAAAGCTGAAGAAATTCCACAAAAAAAAAGAAAAGAAACATTATTAACTAATAAAGAGTCTGCTTTAATTAGTAAAAAGTTAGTTACATTAAAAGATGACGTACCAACAAAAGATAAAATTGAAAGTTTTTTAATAAAAAAAGTCGAAAAAAGTAAATTATATGATTTTTTAAGAGAAATGGAGTTTAACCGACTTTTAAGCCAAGCCATAAGTTTTTATGGAGAGCCTGATAATCAAAATGAAAAAAAATATGCCAAAAAGGATAAAATTAATTTAAACAGTTACCAGACAATACTTACTGAAAAACAATTAGAGGATTGGGTTAATATACTCAAGACACAAGATATTATAAGTGTTGATACAGAAACATCTTCTTTAAATCCTATAGAAGCAGATCTTGTAGGAGTTTCGTTTTGTTATGAGCCAGGGAAGGCATGTTATATACCAATCAAAAATAACAAAGAAAAGTGTATAAGCACTGAAAAAATAATAAAATCCATTAAACCAATTCTTGAGGATAATAGTATAAAAAAAATAGGTCAGAATATAAAATTTGATTATATAATTTTTAAGAAGAACAACATTAAAGTAAACCCAATAGAAGATACAATGCTTGCTTCCTATACACTAGATGCGGGTCTCAATAGACACAACTTAGATACTTTGTCTGAAATTCATCTAGATCATAAGACTATATCTTTCAAAGATTTAATTGGGAGCGGAAAGAAAAAGATTACTTTTCAAGATGTTGATTTAAAAAAAGCTACAGAATATGCTGGAGAAGACGCAGACGTAACTTTCAGGTTATATCAATTTCTTAAAAAAAGATTAGATAAAGAAAAACTTACAAAAATTTATGAAATTTTTGAAAAACCAATGGTAGAACTGCTTGCTCAGATTGAAATTAATGGTATTAAAGTTGATAAAGATTGTCTGGTAAAGTTATCTAAAAAATTTACAGATAAAATTATTAAGATTGAAAAAGAAATTTATTCTTTAGCGAAAAAAGAGTTTAATATTGGCTCGCCAAAACAACTTGGTGACGTAATTTACAATGAGTTAAAAATCGCAAACTTAAAAAAGACTAAAAAAGGAAGCTTGGCAACTAGTGCTAAAATATTGGAAGATTTGGCTTTTAAAGGTCACAAATTTCCAAGTTTAGTTTTAGATTGGAGACAGTTGTCAAAACTTAAAAATACTTATAGCGATGCACTTCAAGATCACATAAACCCAAATACTAAAAGGGTACATACATCATTTTTATTAGCTGCTACAAATACTGGAAGACTTGCTTCAAGTGACCCAAATTTACAAAATATACCTATAAAAACTGATGATGGTAGAGAAATAAGGAAAGCGTTTATTGCTGAAAAGAATAATTTTTTATTATCTGCAGATTACAATCAAGTTGAAATGAGAATCTTGGCAGATTTGGCAAATGTTAAAGAGTTAAAAAAAGCATTTATAAATAATGATGATATCCATAGCTTAACCGCAAGCCAGGTTTTTAATTTACCAATTACAAAAGTTGATCAAAATCTCAGAAGAAAAGCAAAGGCAATAAATTTTGGTATTATTTATGGAATAACCCAATATGGCCTTGCAAAACAAATATCTGTATCGAATAACGATGCACAAGAATTTATAAACTCTTATTTTAAAAAATTTCCAGAAATAAAGGATTATATGAGCTCTACCATAAAATTCTGTAGAAAAAATGGATATGTAAATAATATTTTTGGAAGAAGAATTCATCTAAGAGGAATAAATGATAAAAATTTTAGTGTAAGAAGTTTCCAAGAGCGGGCGGCCATAAATGCTCCTATCCAAAGTTCAGCAGCAGATATTATTCGACTAGCCATGATTAAACTTGACAATCTGAAAGAAACAAAAAAATTACATGGTGCTAAAATGCTTTTACAAATTCATGATGAGTTAGTTTTCGAATCCTCTAAAAAGAATATAGACGAAGTTAAAAAAATAGTTAAGAAAACAATGGAGTCAATTTCAAGCTCTGAACTTCATATGTTTACAATTCCATTAGACGTGAATATTAATATAGGTAATAATTGGGATGAAGCACATTAATGCCTAAATTTTGACAATTTATTTTAAACTAATATAAACTCTATAGGAGATTAGAATGTCAAAAACAATTGCACTTATAGACGATGATAGAAATATCTTAACAGGAATAAGTATGGCTTTAGAAAGAGAAGGATTTAAAGTTCAAACTTATATAGATGGAGAAAGTGCTTTAGTAGGCTTATCAAGAAACCCACCTGATCTTGCGGTTGTAGATATTAAAATGCCAAGAATGGATGGGGAAGAATTATTAAAAAAGTTAAGAAAAAAAATGTCTATACCTATTATTTTTTTAACCTCAAAAGATGAAGAAGT
>MDSV01175299.1_pt1 | contig 17618 bp, 30 predicted proteins | sample 810851 | NCBI WGS metagenome assembly MDSV01 (sample SAMN05326640, study PRJNA326480) | marine metagenome | isolation source: seawater | place: Atlantic Ocean: North East | collected 2012 | reverse complement strand
CTCTTGTAATAAAAATTTATCTTTTGGGGGAAGTTTTTCTAAAACTTTTTCTTTTACTTCCTTTGATAAGTTTTCAAGAATTTTTATAGCATTATCGGACTCTAATCGTTTTATAATTTTAATAAGAGAGTCTATAGAAAGTAATTGCAAAACTTCGCTTTGAATTGACTCATTTAATTCAATAAAAATTTCAGGATCAATATTAAAAGACTCAATTTCAATTAATTTATTTCTTGTATCAGGATTTAAATTTTCAATTAAATTAGCAATATCAGCTTCATGCAAATCTTTTAGAGTTTGATTGATAAATTGAACATTTCTACTCTCAATATTTTGAGTGAAAGTATTGATAAAATCTTTATTAAAATCCAAATTGACTTTTTTTGCCGCTCTTGATTTTGGTAAAGTCATAAATACCTCTTTAAGTTTTTTTGAGACTATTAGTCTATATAGTGGTAAAATTCAAATTAAATGAGTATAGAAATTAAAATTAGCGAGAAACGTATACCTTATAAAACGGCAATGCTTTATCTTAATAAAAGAGTTGAAGAAGTAAAAAAAGGCACAAATAGAGAATTATTATGGATCTTAGAGCACCCGACCACTTATACTGCTGGGGTGAGTTTCAATAAAAAAGAAGTAATAGATAAAAAAATAAAAATAGTAAAATCAAATAGAGGGGGTAAAATTACACTGCATAACCCTGGTCAAAAAATTATTTACTTTGTCATCGATTTGAACAAAAGAAAGAAAGACATAAGAAAATTTATAAATTCAATAGAAAAAAGTATAATACAATTTCTCAAAAATTATAAAATTCAATCTCAAAATGATAAGAAAAATATAGGCATATGGGTAGAAGATAAAAAAATTGCAGCAATAGGCATTAGAGTATCAAGATGGGTAGCTTATCATGGTTGTTCAATAAACATATCAAATAATTTAAATCAATATTTAAAAATCATTCCTTGTGGTTTAAGTAATAAAAAAATTACTTCCATATTTGATTTAATTTCGGTCAAACCTAAGAATTTTGAAAATAGTTTGGCAAATATTTTTATTAAAAATATTAACAATATTTAAATATTTTTTTTAAGAAAATCTTCAAATAAATTGTTATATTTTGCTTTAAAATTATATTGAATATCGTTAATCATAAATTTTATTTTATATGCATGTAACATAAGATTTTTTATCTTTATTCTTTTTCTATCATTTAAATAATATTTATCGTCTCCTATTATTGGACATCCAATTTTGAGTAATTGTTTTCTTAATTGATGCTTTCTTCCAGTAATTGGATTTAACTCTAAGTATGAATAGCCTTCGTTTGACTTTATAATTTTAAGGTTCGATACAGCTTTTTGAAAAATTTTCTTATTATTTTCATAATAAATTAAATCATCTTTCATCACTCTTATAGACTTGTCAACTTTCCCATACACTATCGCTAAATAAGTTTTATGAATTTTCCTTATCCTAAAAAGCGAGGTAAATAGTTGAGCATATTTTCTATTTTTAGCGATTATCAAAATTCCAGAAGTCTCTTTATCTAATCTATGAACTATAAAAGGTTTTGACTTTTCAAAATATTTTGAATTCTTTAATATGTCTATAATGTTTCTAAATGATTTTGTGCCCGATTGAACTGGTATTCCTGTTGGTTTATTAATTACTATAAAATTTTCGTTATCTTCTATTACGTAATCATCATAATTACCAATTTCTTTTTTTTTAGGTAAATATTTTATCTTTTGTTTTCTATCTACTGGTTTTAATTTAGATATATCATAGATCTCAATCAAATCACCTATCTGAAGTCTATACGATGATTTTATTTTTTTTTTTATTAACTTTTATCTTATTTTGTCTAACGAGTTTCTCTATAAGTGAATGGGGTATATCTATTACTTTATTCTTGAACCATCTATCAAAACGAGAGTCTTGATAGTCTTTATCGACTGTAAAAGTTTTGGGCATTAGAAACTTGTATTACTTTTTTGAAGTTTTTACTTCTACTTTAGGATCTTTAGTTTTATTCTTTGTTTCTACTTTTTTAGGCTTATCAATTTTTTTTGCTTCTGGGTTTCTGTCAACTAATTCAATAACTGCCATTGGAGCATCGTCTCCAGTTCTAAAACCTGCCTTTAAGACTCTTGAATAACCACCCTTTCTAGAGCTATATCTCTTCGATAGTTCATCAAAAACTTTTGTCACAGATTTCTTGTCTTGTAACTTGGAAAATAATCTTTTTTTATTGCTTAATTTATTTTCTTTACCAATAGTAATTACTTTATCAATTTGAGGTTTTAGTTCCTTTGCTTTTGGTAAAGTTGTTACTATCTGTTCATACTTAATCAAAGAATTAAGCATGTTCTTAAATAATGCTTTTCTGTGCTCACTAGTCCGATTAAGCTTTCTATAACCTAGTCCGTGTCTCATTAGTAATTATTTTCCTCTAATTTCTTTGATAATTCAGCAATATTATCTGGAGGCCAATTTGGTATTTCCATACCTAAATATAATGACATTGTATTTAACACTTCCTTTATTTCATTAAGAGATTTTCTACCAAAATTTGGGGTTCTCAACATCTCTGGTTCTGTTTTTTGCACCAAGTCTCCGATGTAAATTATATTATCATTTTTTAAACAGTTCATTGATCTAACAGAAAGTTCGAGCTCTTCAACTCTTTTTAAAAGATTTCTATTAAACTCAGGTTCAGATGATTTAACTTCTTTTACCACTTCTTGAGGATCTTCAAAATTCACAAACATAGATAGTTGATCCTGAAATATTCTTGCAGAGTAGGCAATTGCATCTTCAGCATCTACTGTGCCATTAGTTTCAACTGTCATCAAAAGTTTGTCATAATCTAAAGCACTACCTGCTCTAGTATTCTCAACGGAGAATGAAACTTTTTTAACTGGGCTAAATAACGAGTCAATTGAAATTAAACCTAAAGGACTATCTTCAGTTTTATTTTTTGGCGCTTGGATATAGCCTTTTCCAGTACTTACCATGAGTTCCATATGAAAATTAGTTTTTTCATCTAAATTACAAATTGTTTGTTCAGGGTTTAATATTTCGATTTCTGGAACTAATGTTATATCTTTTGCTTTTACCTCTTTTGGTCCTTTTATATCCAAAATTATTTTTTTTGGGTTAGAGGTTGAGGACTTTATTGCTAAATTCTTTACGTTAAGAACTATATCTGTTACATCTTCTCTTACTCCTTTTATAGAAGAAAACTCATGCAAAACACCATCAATTTGAATTGCTGTAACAGCCGCGCCTTGTATAGAAGAAAGTAAAATTCTTCTTAAAGAGTTCCCGATTGTTTGACCGAATCCCTTTTCAAGTGGTTCAGCGACAACTTTAGCAATTGTTTTATCCTCATTACTTACAATTTCAAGTTTATTTGGTTTAATTAATGCTTTCCAATTCTTGTCAATGATATTAGCCGATGATTGCATTTATACTCTCCTTCTTTTTGGTGGACGTGCACCATTATGTGGCATTGGTGTGGTGTCTTTTATTGTTAAAATTTTAAAACCTCTTGACTGCAAAGATCGTAAGGCTGTTTCTCGACCAGAACCAGGACCTTTTACTTGCACTGTTAAAGTTCTTAGGCCTTGTTCATAAGCTTTTCCGCCAGCATCATCAGCTGCTACCTGGGCTGCATATGGAGTGGATTTTCTAGAACCTTTAAAACCTTTTGCACCAGCAGATGACCAAGAAATAACATTCCCATTTTCATCAGCGATAGATACTATTGTATTATTAAAAGTTGAATATACATAAGCTATTCCAGATGTAATATTCTTTTTAACTTTCTTTTTTTTTTTAATTAAAGCAGGTTTTTTTTCGTCAACTTTTTTTAATTCATTTTTATTGTTTGTTTTTTCGTTTTTTTTATTCATATAATTCTATTTTTTTAATGGAGTTAATTTTTTTCCTGCGATTGCTATGGCTTTACCTTTTCGTGTCCTAGCGTTACACTGCGTTCTTTGGCCTCTTACAGGTAGTTTTTTTTTATGTCTCGATCCTCTGTAGCAAGCTAGGTCAACAAGTCTTTTTATATTGACTGAAACTTCTCTTCTTAAATCACCTTCTACTTTATGGTTTGCATCAATAAATTCTCTAATTTTTAGAACTTGTTCTTCGGATAATTCATTCACTCTTTTAGAGGCAGGTATATCAAGCTTTTTGCAAATCTTTTTTGAAGAATGTAGCCCAATTCCATGGATATAAGTTAATGCGATACTAACAACTTTATTTTGTGGAATATTTATTCCTGCTATACGAGCCATATATTAAATGAGTATGTTTTTCCTGCGTATTTATATTGCGAAATTACTTAAAGTCAACCCTAGATAGCCTCAATTAATGCGCTAATTTCGCTGTTAATTTCGGTTATAGAAGCTTCGCCATTTACCACCTTCAATAAACCGGTATCTTTATAAAAATCTATTACAGGTTTTATATTTTTCTCATAAGTTTGAAATCTTTTTACGGCTATTTTTTCATTATCGTCTGCTCTTTTTTCTAAATTTCTTCTTTCTGAGATTCTTTTTACTATAGTCTCAAGAGATACAGACAATTTCAAAACGATATCTATTTGTTGATCAGTTTTTTCTAATAAATAGTCTAAATTTCTTGCTTGAGATAGATTTCTTGGATAGCCATCGAATATTAATCTATTTTTATAATTTATATCTGAAATATATTTTTCAATTAGATTGCTAACAATTATGTCTGATACTAGATTTCCAGAATTTATAATTGTTGAAATTTCTTGTCCTAATTTTGAATTGTTCTTAATTTCGTTCCTTAATAGTTCTCCAGTAGATAATTGAAACAGGTTAAATTTTTTGACAATAAAACTTGACTGTGTTCCTTTACCAGCTCCTGGAGGACCAAAAATTACTAAATTCATTAAATTAATCTACTTACCAAACTTAGTTTTTTTTATTAATGACTCATATTGAGAACTCATCAATCTTGTTTGTACCTGAGTAACTGTATCCATTGCTACTACAACTACGATTAAGATGGAAGTGCCTCCGAGATAAAATGGAATAGGATATTTAGCAATTAAAAATTCTGGCATTAAACAAACAAAAGTTAAATAAAGTGAGCCAATAGTAGTAAGTCTAATTAATATTGTTTCAATGTATTCTGCGGTTCTTTCCCCTGGCCTTATACCTGGAATGTACCCTCCATATTTCCTCAAATTTTCAGAAGTTTCTTTGGGATTAAAAACAATTGATGTATAAAAAAATGAAAAGAAGATTATCCCGGATGCATATAACAGCATATAAAGGGGTTGTCCTTGTGTGAACATTGATGATATTTTTAAAAATGCATCTGACTCTGCAAAACCGAAATTCGATATTGTTATAGGTAATAATAATAAAGCTGAGGCAAAAATTGCGGGTATTACACCAGCAGTATTTATTTTCAAAGGTAAATGAGAAGACTCTCCTCCATACATCTTATTTCCGACTTGTCTTTTAGGATAATTGATAAGTATTTTTCTCATTGCTCTTTCAAAAAATACAATAAATAATACAGTAAAAATTACTAATAGGAAAATTCCAACTATCATCAGAGCAGACAAGGCGCCAGTTCTACCAAGTTCAAAGGTTGATGCAAGAGCACGAGGTATCTCGGCTACAATCCCAGAAAAGATAATTAATGAAATTCCGTTTCCTACTCCCCTTAGAGTTATTTGTTCACCTAACCACATTAAGAAGGTCGTTCCAGCTACTAGTGAAATCGTTGTGATTATTCTAAAAGAAAGACCAGGTTCAGTAACTAGGTTACCAGCATTTTCTAATCCAACAGAAACTCCATACCCTTGAAGACATGCAATTAAAACCGTTCCATATCTTGTAATTTGTGTAATTTTTTTTCTTCCAATTTCTCCTTGCTCTTTTAAATTTTTAAAATAATCTGAAACACCTGTTAGTAATTGAACAATGATTGAAGAAGAGATATATGGCATTATTCCGAGTGCAAAAATTGCCATTCTCGTGACTGCCCCACCTGAGAACATATTAAACATACCTAACAATCCTTTTTGACTTGATGCCATAACTTCTTTTAGAGCTGCTGGATCAATACCAGCTAAAGGTACGTAAGTTCCCAATCTATAAATAATTAATATTAATATTGTAAAAAGAATTCTGTTTTTGAGGTCTGTTGCTTGACTAAATGCACCAGTAGTATTCAATCTTTCACTAGACATATAATTTTATTTCTTTACTAAATTTAATTTTCCACCGGCTTTTTCAATTTTCTCTGAAGCTTTTTTTGACGCAAAATTAGCTGTTATATCTATACTTTTTTTTATATCACCGGTGCCTAATATTTTGAGCTTTAAAAATTTTTTATTTACTAGTTTTTTTTCTTTGAGTGTTTTTAAATCTATTATATTTTTTAAATTATTTTCTGCCTTATCAAATAAATTTTGTATTTTCGCTAAGTTTAAAATAGCAACTCTGTTATTTTTAAAATTTTTAAATCCACGTTTTGGCAGTCTCCTATAAAGCGGCATTTGCCCACCCTCAAAACTTTTAATGGCAACTCCTGACCTAGACTTTTGACCTTTATGACCTCTTGATGAAGTTTTGCCTTTTCCTGAGCCTATACCTCGACCAACTCTTATCTTCTTTTTGTTTAATTTAACTAGATTATTTAATTCCATTACTTAGCCTCACGTTTAGATATTACTTCAGATATTTTTTTACCTCTAATTGCAGATAATATTTTTGGAGAGTTCTGAGATTTAAGACCATTAACACAAGCTTTTAGGACGTTATGAGGGTTGACTGAACCAAGGGATTTAGCAACCACATCTTGGATACCTAAAACTTCACACACTGATCTAATAGCTCCTCCTGCAATAATACCTGTACCAGCTGGTGCTGCTCTTAAAAAAACTTTTCCTGAACCATTTTTGCCTTTTACATCATGATGTAAAGTTCTGCCCTCTTTTAGGGGAATTTTAATCAAACTTCTTTTAGCTACTTCAGTGGCTTTTTTTATTGCATCTGGTACTTGTTTAGATTTTCCTTGACCAATTCCAATAGTACCTTTTTGGTTCCCAACCACAACAAGAGCTGCAAAGCCAAACCTACGTCCTCCTTTGACAACTTTAGTTATCCTATTGATTGCAACTAATTTTTCTTTTATTTCGCTCTCAATTTTTTTATTTTCAGACATTAAAATTTCATCCCATTTTTTCTTAGTGTTTCAGCTAGAGTTTTTACTCTTCCATGATACTTGAAGCTTCCCCTATCAAAATAAACTTCACTAATTTTCTTTTCTTTTGCTCTTTTAGCTAATATTTCTCCTATAAGACTAGATTTATCCATTTTTTTTACTTTTTTAGCTTTAAAATCCTTTTCAATTGATGAAGCGGAAACCAAAGTTTTATTTTTCTTATCATCAATGATTTGTGCTGAAATATTGTTTAAAGATTTACTAATAGATACTCTATACCTGTTAGTACTTACTTTCTTTAATTTTTTTCTATTTCTAAGTTTTCTTTTTATTTTTGTATTAATTTTCATTATTTTTTCTTACCTTCTTTTCTCAGTACAAACTGTCCTCTTTCTTTTATCCCTTTTGCTTTATAAGGCTCAATTGGCTTGAAACTCTTAATATCTGAAGCAATTTTTGAGACTAAATCTTTGTCTACTCCGTTAATTTTTATTATTGTTTGTTTTTCTACAGTAATTTTTAATTCTTTAGGAATTTTAAAATTTATATCATGACTAAATCCTAATTGTAAATTAAGCATATCCCCTTTTAAGTTGGCTCTAAAACCTACTCCACTTAATTCTAATATTTTCTCATGTCCAGCTGATACGCCTTTTACTGCATTATTAATTAAACTTCTATATGTGCCCCACATTATAGAAATCTTTTTATCAATTTTTTTATTCAAAGGTTGAATTTGGAATTCACTTTCATTTAATTTTGATGTGAAAATTTTATCATTTATTGATAGCTTTGTTGTACCTTTTGGTCCACTTATAGTTAAGTTTCCACCATCTATCTTTATTGATGATTCTTTTGGTATTAAGATATTTTTTTTTCCAATTTTCGACATTAAAAAACCCTACAAATTATTTCTCCACCAACATTTTGTTTTCTTGCTTCGACATCGCTCATTACACCTTTCGGAGTTGATAAGATAGCTAAACCAAGCCCGTTCATAACTTTTGGTATACTATTAGCTCTCGAGTAAACTCTTCTACCTGGTTTTGATATTCTTTTTATCTCTTTAATGACTGGATCACCTTCATAGTATTTTAGTGAAATTTTTAAGCTCGTTTTATTATTCTCAGTTTTTTCAATAAAATAATCTTTTATATAGCCCTCATTTTTAAGAATTTCTAAAATATTTCTCCTAAAATTTGATGATGGTATTGCTACAGAGTTTAAATTTCTCAGTTGCCCATTTCTTATTCTAGCAAACATATCTCCAATCGGATCTGTAAATGTCATAATCCTCCTACCAACTTGATTTTGTAATACCTGGAATTTTGCCTGAAGATGCCATATCTCTCAGGGCTATTCTTGATATTTTTAGTTTTCTGTATACGCCATGGGGTCTACCTGATACCTCGCAACGATTTCTTATTCTTATTTTTGAAGAATTTTTTGGTAATTTGTTTAACTTCAGTTGAGCCTCAAACCTTTCAGATAATTCCAATTTTTTATTGTTTATAATTTTTTTTAAAGCTGCTCTTTTTTTTGCATATTTTTTTACTAATTTAATTCTTTTTAAGTTTTTTTGTATTGCACTTGTTTTAGCCATAAATCCTCAGTTCTTTTTATTGTTAATAGGAAAATTAAATTCTTTAAGAAGTTCAATTGTTCCGTTTTTATCTTTACTTGTTGTTACGATAGTAATGTCAAGTCCTCTTATTTTATCGACTTTATCAAAGTTTACCTCTGGGAAAATTATATGTTCCTTTACTCCAAAAGAAAAATTATTAGATGAGTCGATGCCTTTAGATGATAAACCTCTAAAATCTTTAACTCTAGGAAGAGCAATATTAATTAAACGATCGATAAATTCGTACATTTTTGAAGATCTTAGAGTTACCTTTACACCTGCATTTGCTCCTTTTCTTGTTTTGAAATTAGAAATAGATTTTTTAAATTTTGTAACAACCGGTTTTTGTCCAGCTATTAAGGCCATGTCATCAATACAAGCTTTCAATTTTTTTCCATCTGAGGCGTCTTCACCTAGGCCCATATTAAGAATAACTTTTTTAAATTTTGGAACTTCATGCTTATTTTTTAATGAAAGTTTAGACATAAGCTTTGAAACTATTTCTTTATCATATGTAATCTTTAATCTTGAATTCATTTTGCAGCTGCTTTCTTGCTTGTTTTTATTTTTTGATCAATATTTTTTACATTTGATTTATCTATAAAATTTTCTTTTGAGATAATTCCACCTTTATTTTCTTTTGTTGGTTTTAGATGTTTTTTAATCATGTTGATGGATTTAATCTTTATTTTGCCTAGTTTTTTATTAATTTCTAGAATCTCTCCAGTTTTCCCACGATCTTTACCAGCTATAACTTTTACTTGAGTTCCTTTTTTTAGTTCCATAATTAAAGTACCTCCGGTGCTAAGGAAATAATTTTAGTATGCCCTTTTGAACGAAGTTCTCTCGTTACTGGACCAAATATCCTTGTGCCTATAGGTTCTCCTTTATCGTCTGTTAAAACCACTGCATTATTATCAAATTGAACTTTAGATCCATCATTTCTATATATCTCTTTTCTAGTTCTCACGACTACGGCTTTATGAACGGCTCCTTTTTTCACTTTTCCTTTAGGGATTGCATCTTTGACACTTATTACAATTATGTCTCCTACAGATGCATATCTTCTTTTTGATCCACCTAGTACTTTTATACATTCCACTCTTTTTGCTCCAGTATTATCAGCGACTGATAGTTCTGTTTGAATTTGTATCATTATTCTAAAACCTGCCATGTTTTCTTTTTAGAGAAAGGTTTACATTCAATTATTGAAACTTCTTCACCTTCTTTAAATTTATTTTTTTCATCATGTGCGTGATATTTTTTTGATCTTTTTATTACCTTTTCGTAAAAAGGATGTTTAAACTTTCTTACAACTTCTACTACTACAGTTTTGTTGTTCTTTGCACTTGTAATTTTTCCTTTTAAAATTTTTTTGGTCATTTAGTATTTTTTATGTTGGTGTATAGTCTTGCAATACTTTTTTTAATTTCATTATATTGTGCAGGATTATTGATTTGATTGTTTATTTTTTTAAATCTTATATTAAATAAATCTTTTTTTAAAAGCATAATTTTTTTTTCTGCTTGATCTTTTGTTAATTTTTTTTCTTCTTTTTTTTTGCTCATTTTTATCTCTTTATAAATTTTGTTTTTATTGGTAATTTTGCCCCTGCTTTGTAAAGTGCTTCTCTTGCTGTTTCTTCAGTGACTCCATCAACTTCGAAGATAATTCTGCCTGGCTTAACTCTACATGCATAATATTCTGGTGATCCTTTGCCTTTTCCCATTCGAACTTCAGTTGGTTTTTTTGAAACTGGTATGTTTGGGAAAATTCTAGTCCAAACTTTGCCCGTTCTTTTCATATATCTTGTCAAAGCTACTCTAGCAGCTTCAATCTGCTTCCCAATTATTCTGTCAGGCTCAATGGCCTTTAATCCAAATTGACCGTAATTTAATTTTACAGCTCTAGAAGCATTACCGTGAATTCTTCCTTTGAATGCTTTTCTATATTTAGTTCTTACTGGTTGTAGCATTTTTTACTCTTTCCTTTTTTTCTTTTTCAACATCTTTAGCCATAAGTTCACCCTTATAAATCCAAACTTTAACACCTATAATTCCATAAGTAGTCAGTGCTTCGGCAAACCCATAATCTATATCAGCTCTTAAAGTGTGTGAGGGAATACTTCCTTCTCTTAGCCATTCTGTCCTAGCAATCTCATTTCCCGCTAATCTTCCACTTAACATCACTTTTATACCCTTAGCATTTAATCTCATTGCTGATTGCATAGCTCGTTTCATGGTTCTTCTATATGCAACTCTTTTAACAAGTTGTTGAGCAATATTTTCTGCAACTAAATTTGAATTAAGCTCAGGTTTTTTTATTTCCTTAATGTTAACGTTCACATCTCCATCAGTGATTTTCATTATATTCTTTTTAATTTTTTCAATATCTGCACCTTTTTTACCTATTACAAATCCTGGTCTTGATGTATGAATCGAAACAATACATTTTTTTGAGGATCTCTCTATTATAATTTCAGAAACTCCTGAGTTAACAATATTTTTCTTAATGTAGTTTCTTATTTTAAAATCTTCTATAAGGTATTTTCCAAAATCTTTCTTTTTTGCAAACCAAGTTGAGTCCCATCCCCTGTTAATACCTAATCTTAGCCCAATCGGATTTATTTTTTGTCCCATTATTTATTTACCTTTTTTTCCTTTTTTTCTTCTAGTATTATTGTTATTCTGCTAAATGGTTTTTTTATAGGAGATGCTCTGCCTTTAGCTCTTGGCCTATAACGTTTCATTACCAATGATTTTCCAACGAAGGCTTCTTTCACAAAAAGATTATCAATATCATATTGATAATTATTTTCGGCATTAGCAATAGCTGATTTTACTGTTTTGGTCACATCTCTTGCAATTCTTTTTCTTGTAAACTCTAAATCTCTCAAGGCAATATCTGCTTTTTTTCCTTTAATAAAATTGCAAACCAGAGCCAATTTTCTAGGGCTAGTTCTGACATTTTTATTGATTGCTTTAACTAATAAATTGTTTTTTTCCATTATTTTTTATCTCCAGGTGTAGGTTTAGTCTCTGTTGCTGCAGCAGCTGCCTTTTTGTCTGCAGGAGTGTGTCCTTTGAAAGTTCTCGTTGGCGCAAATTCACCAAGTTTATGTCCGACCATTTCCTCAGAAATTGTGATTGGTATAAAAGATTTTCCGTTATGTATCATAAAACTATGTCCAACAAAATCAGGAATAATTGTGGAATTTCTGGACCAGGTTTTTATAGGTTTTTTATTAGGGTTGTCCTTAAGTTTATCAATCTTTTTTAATAAACTTGGGTGTACAAAAGGTCCTTTCCAAATTGATCTAGTCATTATTTATTTCTTTTCTTTCTTCTTGTTAAAATTAATTTATCACTTCGTTTAGGTCTTCTAGTTTTCAATCCTTTAGCTGACTGACCCCATGGTGATACTGGGCTTCTACCACCAGAAGTTTTACCTTCACCTCCGCCGTGGGGATGATCAACTGGATTCATTGCTACACCTCTCGTTTGAGGTCTTTTTCCTCTCCATCTATTCCTGCCAGCTTTTCCAATTTTAATATTTTTCTGATCAGGATTTGAAACTGTTCCTATAGTTGCTATACAAGCACTACTTACTTTTCTAGTTTCTCCTGATGAAAGTCTTAAGATTGCATAATCGCCGTCATAGCCAGATAATGTTACTGAGGAACCAGCTGAACGAGCTAACTTTGCTCCATTTCCAGGAATAAGTTCAACATTATGTACCGGAGTACCTGGAGGAATTTCTTTGAGTTCTAGAGAATTACCTATTCTTATTTCAACTTTTTTCCCTGACTCAATTTTATCTCCAACTTTAAGACCTTGTGGGCAAATTATGTAAGATTTTTCTTTATCATCGTAAGTTATTAAAGCAATATAGGCTGTTCTGTTAGGATCATACTCAATTCTATCCACGGTTCCGGTGATGTTTTTTTTCTTTCTATAAAAATCAATAACTCTATATTTGTGTTTAGAGCCACCTCCAATATGCCTTGAAGTTATTCTTCCATTATTATTTCTACCTCCAGTAAAATTTTGTCCTTTTGTTAATGGTTTAAAAGGTGCACCTTTCCATAATTTGCTTTTGTCAATTACTACCGTGCCACGTGTTGACTTGGTGTAAGGTTTAAATGTTTTTAAAGTCATAATTAAATACCTGTTGTAAGATCAATACTCTGACCTTTCTTTAAAGTTATAATTGCTTTTTTATATCCACTTTTATAAGACTTTTTGCCTTGGCGCATTTTAAGCTTAGGTTTTTTGTTTATAATATTTATTTTCACTACATTAACTTTAAAAAGTTTTTCAATATTTTTTTTTATATTTTTTTTATTTGCTTTATCATGAACTCTAAAGACTGTTTTGTTCTGTTCAGATAAAATTGTAGCCTTTTCTGTAATGATAGGGTTCCTGATAGAGTCTATGAAATTAATTTTTTTCATTTAGTACCCTTTCCTGAATTTTTTTAACAGAAGAAGACGTAATAATTACATTTTTGTACTTAAACAGATCATAGATATTTGTTCCTTCATGTTTAATCAATTTTAAATTTTTTATATTTCTAGCTGATTTATTTATATTTTTTAAAGAGTCAGCGTCAGATATAATTAGGGTACTTAATAAATTATTTTTTTCTAAAAATTTATAAAATTCTTTTGTTTTTTTAATTTCTTTTTTTACATCTTCTAAAATGAAAAGATTTTTATCTAAATTCTTTTTTGATAATGTTTGAGCTAACGCTAACTTTCTTACTTTTTTATTAATTTTCTTGATCTTATAAGCAGCACCTTTTGGCCCGTGAGCAATACCACCTCCTACAAACAAGGGGGCTTTTTTACTTGCATGTCTTGCACCTCCGCTTCCCTTTTGGGCCACTATTTTTTTTGTAGATCCCTTAACTTGGTTTCTTTGCTTAGTCTTTGCTGTTCTAGGTTTTGCGTGATTTAATTGCCAATCAATTACAAATTTAATAAGTTTATGATTAACTTTTAAATTTACCAGTTTATCGGAGATTTCAATTGTACTGCTTTTTGAGCCTTCAATATTTAAAATCGGGACTTTCATTTATTTCTTACCTTTCTTGGCCGCGGCAGCTTTGAGTTTAGCATCATATTTCTCTTTGATAGTCTTTTTAGTTATTTGTTTTATTGACTCCCTTAAAATTACTGTAGTGTTCTTAGATCCTGGTATAGATCCTTTTAAATATATTAGATTATTTTCAAAATCTGATTTAATTATTTCTAGGTTTAGCATGGTTCTTAATTTATCACCCATATGACCTGCCATCTTTTTACCTTTAAAAACTTTCCCAGGATCTTGTCTTTGTCCAGTAGAGCCGTGAGATCTATGAGATACAGAAACACCGTGTGATGCTCTTAATCCTCCAAAATTCCATCGTTTCATTACACCAGCAAATCCTTTACCTATTGTTTTTGATCTAACGTCTAAAAATTTTTTATCTTTAAATATTTCTAATCCTAGCTCGTTTCCTTCCTTAAATTGCTCATTATTTTCAACTCTAAATTCTTTTAAAATTTTTTTTGGTTCTGTATTCTTTTTCGCGAAATAGCCTTTCATTTGTTTAGTCAACTTTGAATTTTTTATTTTAAAGAAACCAACTTTTATCGCACTGTATCCTCTTTCTTCTTTATTAATTACGTCTAAAACTCTGCCCTTTTCAACTTTTATTACAGTTACAGGAACTGACTGACCAGACTCCATAAATTCTCTTGTCATTCCAATTTTTGTACCTATTAATCCTATGCTCATAAATTTAAATTTTAATTTCTATGTCTACTCCTGAGGCTAAATCTAACTTCATTAAAGCTTCAACAGTTTGTGGTGTTGGTTCAATAATATCTATTAGTCTTTTATGAGTTCTTGACTCAAATTGTTCTCTACTTTTCTTATCGATATGGGGTGATCTTAAAACAGTATATCTTTCAATTCGTGTAGGTAAGGGAATTGGACCCTTAACTTGAGCACCAGTTCTTTTTGCAGTATTCACAATTTCTTCAGTCGATAAATCTAATATTTTGTTATCGTAAGCTTTTAAATGAATTCTGATATTTTGATTTTCCATAATTATGCTAATTTTTTTGTTACCTCATCTTGTACGTTTTGTGGGACCTTATCATAATGACTGAACTGCATCGTATATTGAGCCCTGCCTTGAGTACTAGATCTTAGATTATTAATATAACCAAACATATTTGCTAAAGGAACTACCGCATTAATTGCTGTTGCATTTCCTCTTGGTTCAGTTGAACCAACCTGACCTCTTCGACTGTTTAAGTCACCTATAACATCTCCCATAAATTCCTCAGGTGTTACTACTTCCACTTTCATCATAGGTTCTAATAATTTCAATGTAGCTTTCTGACAGGCCTCTCTAAAACATGATCTACTAGCTATTTCAAAAGCAAGCACACTTGAGTCTACATCATGGTGTAAACCGTCTAAAATTTTTACTTTATAATCTATTATTGGAAATCCAGCTAAGATCCCACTGTCTGCAACACTCTCAACTCCTTTTTCTACACCTGGAATAAATTCTTTTGGTATTGATCCACCTTTTATTAAGTTCTCAACTTCTCTACCTTTTCCTGCATCAAGAGGCTCGACAGCTAATTTAACTTTAGCAAATTGGCCTGCTCCACCACTTTGTTTTTTGTGTATATATTCCATTTCAGCCGATCCCAAGATTGTTTCTCTGTAAGCTACTTGTGGTGCTCCAATGTTAGCCTCTACTTTAAATTCTCTTTTCATTCTATCAACGATGATATCTAAATGTAATTCCCCCATACCTTTTATTATTGTTTGACCAGACTCTTCATCTGAAGATACTCTAAAAGATGGATCTTCTTTAGCTAATCTAGCCAGTGCTTCACCCATTTTTTCTTGATCTCCTTTTGTTTTTGGTTCTACTGCTATTTCAATTACCGGGTCTGGAAATTCCATTGGCTCAAGTAATATTGGGTTTTTCGAGTCACACAAAGTATGTCCTGTAATTGTATGTTTTAAACCAGCTAATGCTACAATATCACCAGCAGAAGCTTGTTTTATATCTTCTCTGCTATTTGCGTGCATCAAAAGCATTCTTCCAATTCTTTCATCTTTATCTTTTGACGAGTTAAGAATAGATGTACCTGCGTTAAGAGTACCCGAATAAATTCTAATAAAAGTTAATGATCCAACAAATGGATCATTGGCTACTTTGAAAGCTAAAGCTGAAAAACTTTCTTTTTCATCGAACTTCATTGTGACCTTATCTTCAGAACCTACTTTAGTTCCCTCTATCGACATCAGATCACTAGGACTTGGCAAATAATCAATTACTGCATCCAATAAAGGTTGAACGCCTTTATTTTTAAATGCTGATCCCGTTAAAATTGGCACAAAACTAAATGCTAAAGTTCCCTTTCTAATACAGCCTATTAAATCTGCTTCAGATGGCTCTTTTCCCTCTAGATATGACTCCATTAATTTTTCGTCTTGTTCAACTGCAGTTTCCACTAAATCTTTTCTATATTTTTCTGCTTTTTCTTTTAAATCTGCTGGTATATCAACGTAATCAAATTTTGCTCCTAAATCCTCGTTTTGCCAAACAACACCTTTCATTTTTACTAAATCAATTACTCCTTTTAGGTCAGCCTCAGATCCTATAGGCAGTTGCAATGGTAAAGGTTTACATCCTAATCTGTCCTTGATCATATCTACACATCTATAAAAGTCTGCACCTGTCCTATCTAATTTATTCACAAAACAAATCCTTGGAACTTTGTACTTGTCTGCTTGTCTCCATACAGTTTCTGATTGTGGTTCTACTCCTGCAACACCGTCAAAAACTGCAACCGCACCATCTAAAACTTTAAGTGATCTTTCTACCTCTATTGTAAAATCTACGTGACCAGGCGTATCTATAATATTAATTCTATGGTCTCTCCAAAAGCAAGTAGTTGCTGCTGAAGTAATTGTGATGCCCCGCTCTTGCTCTTGTTCCATCCAATCCATGGTAGCTGCTCCATCATGTACCTCTCCAATTTTATGACTTTTACCAGTGTAATACAAAATCCTTTCGGTCGTGGTAGTCTTTCCAGCATCAATGTGTGCCATAATTCCGATATTTCTATATTTGTCTAAAGTGTACTTAGTCATAAATATTACCACCTAAAATGCGCAAAAGCTTTGTTTGCTTCTGCCATTTTGTGAGTGTCTTCTCGTTTCTTAATAGCAGAACCTTTATTTTGTGATGCGTCTAAAATTTCAGCATATAACTTTTCTGCCATTGTTTTATTTTTTCTTTTTCTAGTTGCCTCCATTATCCATCTTAATGCTAATGCTTGGGCTCTTTTGGACTTGACTTCGACCGGGACTTGGTAAGTAGCTCCTCCAACTCTTCTTGATCTACACTCTAAATTTGGTTTCACATTACTGATAGCGCTATTGAAAATCTTTAAAGGATCGTCGTTATTTTTTTGTTTTATTTTATCTAAGGCGTCATAAAGTATTTTTTCTGCTGTAGAACGTTTTCCATCATACATTATAGAGTTGATAAATTTTGAAACTACCTCAGAATGAAATCTAGGATCGGGATAGACTTTTCTAACTGGAGCTTTTCTTTTTCTAGACATATATTACTTTGGTTTTTTTGTTCCGTATAAGGATCTTCTTTTTTTTCGATTAGCAACACCTTGAGTATCTAAATTTCCCCTTAAAATATGATATCTTACTCCTGGTAAATCTTTCACTCT
>MDSV01185033.1_pt1 | contig 17619 bp, 11 predicted proteins | sample 810851 | NCBI WGS metagenome assembly MDSV01 (sample SAMN05326640, study PRJNA326480) | marine metagenome | isolation source: seawater | place: Atlantic Ocean: North East | collected 2012 | reverse complement strand
TCCGCCCGCCGGTCACGCAGCGCACCGGGTCGGTGAACCCGGCGGCGAGCCTGGTGGATACCGAGTTTTTCAAAAACCTCGCGAAGGGCGCGGGGGACCCCGACGTCGCGCGCGGCGACGAGGAGAAGCTCCTGGACACGCCGCGGGGCGAGAAGAAGCCGGCCGCGTTCGGCGTGCCGAACACGCCGCGGCGCGTGGTTTCGTCCGCGCCGTCCAGCCCGGCGAGGTCGGCGCACGCCTCGAGCCCGGCTCCGGGCGCGGGGACGACGCACCCGCGGTCGACGCAAAACACCCCCGCGGAGAAGTCGCGCGGCCCTTCTCTCCGCCCGCCCAACTTCCCGCGGCCGCCGATCCGCCGAGACGCCGCGCCGAGCGTCCCGATTCTCGAGCCGGACATCGCCGGGAACGACCTGGCGGCGTTCTGGCGCCGCGCGATGGACAGGGGCACGACGCGCGACCAAGAACGCGTCGTCGCCGCCGTGCGCGCGCACTTCAAGCTGGCGAACGCCGAGGAGAAGCTCCTGGGCGTCTTCGAGTGCTGCAAAGGCGAAACCCCCGAGGAGTCGGGGGACATGTTCGTCTTCTCCAACCACCTGTGTTTCCGGAAGGACGCCGTCGCGTCTTTGTCGTACTCCGCCTCCAAGAGCGGCGCGACGCTTCCGCCGGGGCCGTCCAAGTTCGCGGTTCCCATGCGTTTGATCCTGGACGCGTCCGTGAACCCCGGCGTGTACCCGTTCGGCGCCATCGTGGTGACCATCGACGGACTCGCCAAACCCTGGATCTTCTCCTTCTTCACCGACCGCGAGAACGCCGTGAAGTGCGTCCGATCGGCGCGCGGGTACCGGGGCGGCGGCGAGGAAGCCGTCGCCGCGTGGCGCGCGCGCAAAACCGCCGCCGAGCGCGCGGGCGGCGCGGGGGGCGGCGAGAGGGGGGGGTTCCTCCGCTGGCTCTCCCGCCGCGCGGGGCGAAACGCCCCCGGAGAGCCGGACGCAGAGGCGGAAAAGCGCGCGGCGGCGACGGCGACTGGCGTGCACCAGGGCGCCGGGCACACCTCCGGCGGCGCGTTCGGGTCGCGGGTCAACTCGCCGCGCGCGGAGGATCCGAGCGGCGGCCCGAACGGCGTCCCGGGCGTGCTCCTCGGCGTCGGGGGCCTGGTGCTCGCCGTGCTGGCGGCCCCCGTCGGCGGCGGCGCTAAGACGCGGCGCGCCGAGAAGGCGGCGGCGAAGTCGGCCGACGCGCCTTTCGTCAAGGTTCCGTTTCCCGGCGCGCGGGGCGACGGTAAGGCGCCGGGAGAAAGAGATAGGGACGCGAAGAAGAAGGCGGAGGCGGCGAAGCGAACGGCAGAGGCGGCGCGAAAAGCGGAGGAGGCGAAGCGGAAGGCGGAGGCGGCGAAAAAAGCGGAGGATGCCAAGAAGCGCGCCGCCGACGCGGCGAAAAAGGATGAGCAGCGGAGGAAGGACGAGCGGGCCAAGCGAGCGGCCGAGCGAGCGAAGAAGGCGGAGCGGCAAAGGAAGGAGAAGTGAGACTCCCGAGCGCGTTTTTGGACGAATTACTCACACGCGCGCGACGGGTTGGACGACGTCGTCGCGTCATCACGAGTGAAAAGAATTCGCCGCTGAAACGTTCCGGGCGCGCCCCGAAAAAAAGCTAAAGCTCCGCTCCGCCAGTCTCCGCTCACGCCTCCTCGCCCTCGTCCGCCGACGCCTCCTTGGCGGGCTCCATGCCCGCCATCTCGGTGGTGGCCCCTTCCTCCGCCTGCGCCGCCGCCTCCGCGGCGGCGACGCGCTCGCGGAAGGCGCGGCCCATCTCCTCCGCCTTCTCAAACACCAGCGCGGGGTTGCGCAGCATGTCGCCCGGGCTGGGCTCGAGCTTCTTGGTGGAGAGGCTCAGTCTTCCCCGCTCGGCGTCCTTGGACAGGATGAGCACCTTGAGCTCGTCCCCGGGCGCGAGCACGTTCTCCACCGCGACGATGCGGTCGTGCGAGATCTGCGAGATGTGCAGCAGCCCGGAGACGCCGCCGACGTCCACGAAGGCGCCGTAGGGCTTCACCGCCTGCACGACACCGGCGCACACGTCGCCGACGCCGAGGCCCTCGCCCGAGACGACGTCCGTCGCGAGGCGGTTGGACATCACCAGGCGGTTCTTCTCCTCGTCCACTTCCAGGAACTTCACCGGGATGGTCTGACCCACGAGGTCCTCGCGGTTGGGCGCGCGCGCGGCGATGTGCGACTGCGGCACGAACCCGCGAAGGTGCTCAACCTCGACGAGCAACCCGCCGCGGTTCACCGACAGCACCATCGAGTTCACCGCCTCGTCCGCGGCTTGCTGCTCGCGGCAGCGGTCCCACGCGGCTTCGAGCTGTGCGTTTACATCGAGGCGCGAAGCGTCAGACGAAGCGTCGGCGTCGACGTCGTTCGCGAAATCAAAAAAAAAACCGAGGCGGCGTCGATCGCGCTTGAGGGTCTAGGGCAATTTCACCGTCGCGCGCTTGTGCGAGACGAGAAGAAAACGAAACGCACCTGAATCTTGCGGATGGAGAGGGTGAGGGACCCGTCGCCGTCGTCATCCTTGATGATCTCGAACTCGTACTCCTCGCCGATGTCGAAAACCGCGGCGGCCTGCTCGAATGAGGGGGGGGGGTCACGTCGCGAGGGTCGCGTCGGGTCAGTCACCGCGTTCCCGGCAGGGACCCACCGCGTCGGCGAAAAAGCATCGCGTCGCGCGCTTTATCCACGCGTGCCTTCCGCGGAAACGCCGGGACGGCCGGAGCCGCGATGGCGGGGGCGCGGCGAACGCCGACGCGATGCCGGCCCCGCGAGCGTCACGGGCGACTTCATCGTTCGCGCGGGGCGATGGAAACGCGAGTCGCGCTTCGGGTACTCACGTTGCGCACTTCCGCGAGGGAGGACTCCGAGGAGGGGCAGAGCGCGGCAGCCTTGGCGCCGATGTCGACCCACGCGCCCTTGGAGTCGCAGTGGAACACCTTGCCGGAGACGCGGTCGCCAACCTTGTACGAGAACTCGTAGTCCACGAGGAGCTTCTTGAACTCGTCGTACAGAGCGGAGTCCGCGCCCTGGCTCTCGGCGACCGTCTCCGTGATGGCGCGCGCGGCGACGGAGCGCGAGGGCGCCGCGAGCTTGCGGGTTTCCGAGCGCCGGACGATGGAGCGCGCGGCGACGGTCGCGCGCACGGCCGGGACGGCCGACATAGCAGCAGCCATTGTGCGTGGACGGTTGGAACGGCGACGAAAGGACGAGGCCGGGTGGGTGGCTCGACGCGTGTGCTGTCGAAGTGAGCGCGCTCGGACGCCGGCGCGTCGTGACGTCACGTCGCGGGGAATCGCGCGCCACTCGAGCGTTGGGGTTTTGGATCAGGTCGCTCGAAGGCCCGGGGAAACAGTCCGCGAAAAGTGTCTTGAGCAGGAATGCGTGAGCCGAAGAAATGCGTCGGTCAAAAACTCAAGAACTCCGGTCCAGCCAGCGCCCGACGACGAGGCGTTCTGGTCGGCACGATGTTTCCTTCGCGCGCGCTCCTGTCGCCCGCGCCACACCCCAGGCGCTTGAGCGCACGACCGCCGCCGCACACGCGATGCGCGCGTGCGCGAGCGTCTCTCGCGGGGCCCTCGCGCCCACGCGAGGCCGAAGACGTGCGGGACGCGCGGTGCGAGCCACGGCGCGCGCCTCGTCAGCCTCTTCCTCCGACGAAGTCTTCGCGGACGCCGCGAACGGAACGCGCGACGACGCGCGTCGCGACTCGCGGCGCGCGGCAATCGGGGGGTTGATCCTCACCGCCGCGGGGTTTTCGCCGAGCGCGCTTTCCGACCGCGCGTTCGCCGCGACGATGCCCGACAGCGAGCCCACCGGCTTGGACCCGCGCGGCCGCCTGCGCCGGTGCCCCGCGACGTTCAACTGCGTCAGCACCAGCAGCATCGGCGGCGCGCCCGAACAGTTCGCCACGGCGTGGACCGCGCCGACCGCGACGTTGCGCGACGCCGTGAACCAGCTGAGCGCCGCGGTGGAGCGCGCCGTGCCTGACGCGAAAAAGGTGGAGGCGTTCACGACGCGCGGAGGGGACGAGTACCTGCGTTTCGAGATGCGCGGGAAACTGGGGGTGGACGCCGTGGAGTTTCTCGTGAAGAACGAAGGCGTCGGCGACCGAGGGTGGGAAGGCGACGCGGGGACGGAAAAAGACTGGTTGGTGACGTTTCGATCGCTCGCCACGACTGTGAAATACGTCTATCCGTTCATGACCCCCGTTTCGGATTTCGGGGAGCAGAAGAAACGGATGGAGCGGATACGCCGGGAAGTGGAATGGCGGCGCGTCGGGTGCGAGCTCGAGGAGTGCGAGAACGACTTTTAACGAAACGACCAACGTCGGCGCTCCGTTCGCGCGTGGAAACGCCGCGACGCTCTTCTTCTGAATGTGTTGCCCTGTTGGATACACGCGTAAACGGGACATCTAGTACTGAGAATTCGATCAAAGTTCCATCACCTCGTGTCTTCGCGTCGAACCGATCCACCGACCCACCGGTGATCTGTACAACAGATCACATTATCCACACCGGAAACGGATCGTGGTACTCGTCCATCAGCGTCTTGACGTTCTTGACGATCTTCCCGTTGACGCGCGGGATCGCCGCCAGCGCCGCGCCGGACGGTTCGTCGACCACCACGTACCGGTTCGCGTCCGCCGACTCCGCCGGGCCGCGCAGCGTCACCTCGCGCAGCGCCTTGATCAGCGGCTTCTCCTTGTACCCCGGCGCGTACGACTTGTTGTCGATCTCCGCGAACAGCGCCGCGCACTCCGGATCGGCGCGAAGCGTCGCCTCGCACGTCTCGTCGACGTAGGGCGCCAGGTTGACCAGCGCCGGAAGAGACAGGCGCATGCGTCGGAACCACGCCTTGTACTCCGCCGCGGACGCACCGGGAAGGGGGTACGACGCGTACGTCGACGCGTCAGCGGCGGTGGCGTCTGCCCTGCCCATGTGTACGCGCTGGCCCGTCAGCGGGCCGACCCCGGCGAAGGACTGGCGGAACCACGAGGTGGCTTCGATCTGTTCGGCGCTGTGCCCGTAGGGCGCGCGGAGCATGTCCTCCATGTCGCAGCCGACGATGTTGATGTCGCCCGCCTTGTACTGCCACCTGGGCTCGTAGCGGGGGGTCACGCCGCAGTAGTCGCGCAGGAACTGGTACCGCGCGGTGGCGAACGGCGCGAGCGCGATGAGGTCCGCCCACCCGACGGGCTCTTTGGCTTTGGCGTCGATCTCTTTCTTCGCCGCTTCCAACTGCCGCACCGCGTCGACGAATCTCTTGTTCTCCGGTCGGTCCAGCTCGAACCTGATGGAGCCGTTCAGGCCACCCGTTCCGGTGGCGGCGTCGTACGACCCCGCGTCGCGAATAGCGAGCGATATGAGCGTCTCGTACGACGCCGTGACGTTCTTCTCGATGATGGGGATGCAGAAGCCGGCGTACACCGTCTGCGCGCGGAGCGCGCCGGCGAGAGCCACGGGCTCGGCGGCGACGCCAGCCTCGCGCGCCTCCTCGCGCTCGGAGTCCGTCGCGCCGTACAGCAACGCGGGGGTCGCGACCGCGCCCACGAGCGCGATGAGCGCGTCGCGGCGGTTCAGGCCACCCTCCTCGGGGTCCACGGAAAGGGCCTTGGCGCGCACGGAAGGGCGAGCGGCGGTGGATCCGGAAAACGCGCGACGCGTCGCGGATCCGGAACGGCGCTGCGAGGGTGCGCGGGGGGCGGCGACGCGCGCGGCGGAGGCGGCGGAGGCGGCGATGGTGGACATGATGGCGGGAACCTCGAGTGGGATGAAGCCGGACCGGCGTGCGTGCGGGTGTGCGCGGGGGCGCGCGACGTGTTCGATTGGCACGAACGAACAACGACCCCCACTTCCGATAAAAATCTTCCCTGCCGTCCGACTTGGCGCGGGGTCGCGCGCGAAACCGAAGCCACGTCGGCGACGGGAGATTTCCGAAATCGAAACGCTTCCGAACGCACGCGAATCGAGAAAATGAAAACCTGCAGCGAGAAACGCGACGACGCACTTCTGCACCGCGCGCATCGTCCCCGCCGATGTTCGCGTCGCTCGCGCGGGCCCCCGCGGCTCGCCCCGCCTGGGGATCGACTGCTTCTCCTTCTGAACGCCAAGCCGGACACACCCCGAGGGCCCCCTGGTGCCCCCGATCCCGCCCCAGCGGCCCGCCGGCCCGGGACCGCGGCGCCCCGGCCGCCGCCGCCCCCGAACCGAGCGGGCGACGCGACGGCGACGCGTCCACCTCCTCCTCCCCGTCCGTGCCGGTGGTGACGCGCGCCCCCCCGACCGCGGGCACCGCCGAGGTGGTGATCCGCTACGCCTACCCCGGCGTGCGGTTCTCGCAGGCCAAGGTGGTCATCGCGCGAGTGCCAGCGGGCGCGACGAGCGCGGCGCGACGGCGGTCGTCGGAGCATTCGGAGTCGTCGAGCGACTCGGCGTTCGTCGCCGTCGACGGCGCGCGGGTCCTCGCGGCGCTCGCGGAGGACGGCGTGGACGTGCGGCGGTGGCGCGCGCGCGTCGCGCTGGACCACGAACGAGCGGAATGCGGAATGGTCCGGTCGCCGGAGTCCGAGACGGCGTCGGGAGGAGACGCCGCGGAGTCGGCGGAGGCTTTCGCGGCTCGCGCGAGCCGGGGAAAGACGTTCCAGTCGCACGTCGGGTGGCGCGCGCTCGCCGAGGACGACCGGATCGACTTCCACGAGGACGCCGTCGGACTGCTCGTGCAGCTCGAGGACGCGCTCGTGGCGAAGCTCGGCACGGCGGACGAGGCGGCGTACGGCGCGCGCCGCGACGGCGGCCGGGACGGAGGCGAAGGCGTCGACGCCTTCGCGGCGACACTAAAAAAAAAAAGGGGGGGCGGTCGGCGCGGCGCGAAGGCGCGCGCGCGCCGCGCGCGGGATCCGCAGAGCGCCGCCGAACCCGGGATCGAACCCGGGACGCTCGAGTCGCCGTCTATGAAACCTTTCGACGCGCGTCGTTCCCAGGAACCTCGCGAGTTCTCGCGCGCGACGAGCTTCTGGAAGAGCCCGGACGAACAGACGGAGCCGCGCGGAGACGATGGATTCGTTCCCGGGAACAACCCGTACGCGGACGCGCGCAGCTTTGGGACGACGATTTGGCCGCGCGACCCGAACGCGACCGACGCCGGGTACTTCGGCATCGGCGTCGTTCGGCCGAAACACGAAGCCAACGTGGGGACACTGTGGCGCTCGGCGTGGCAAATGGGGGCGGGTTTCATGTTCACCGTCGGCGCGAGGTTCAAGTACGAAGCCAGCGACACGACGCAGGCGCACAAGCAGATCCCGCTCTTCAAACACGGCGACTGGTCGTCCTTCGCGGAGGCGTCGCCGCACGGCGCGGTGTGGGTGGCGGTGGAGATGGGGAGCGGGAGCGTGCCGCTGCAGGACTTCGCGCACCCGCCGCGCGCGGTGTACGTGCTGGGCTCGGAGGACAACGGCCTGAACCGACCGATCGTCGAGGCGTGCCAGTGCCACGTCGCGCTGCCCAAATGGGTCGGCCGGAGCAGCTCGTACAACGTCGCCGTCGCCGGGTCGCTGGTGATGTACGATCGCCTCATCAAGCGGCTCGCGCTCGGCGCGTACGAGGCGCGCGAGTGAAAGCACAGAGTGATCGTATCATCGTACAAACAGAGAAACGCGCGTGACGTCCTCGCGACTCGTCACGCGGTCTAGTCTTCGTTTCTCGCGCGTTTCGCGGGATTTTCGTCGCGCGCGTCTTCGTGCGGCGTCCGCTCGACGCGAGCCGCGAAGAGGTGCCCGCTCTCGCACCATCCGGCAACGATGTCCCTTCCCTGGCCGCCGCTCGCGGCGGCCACGCCGAGCCACCGCGAGTCCCCTCTGAACGCGAACCCGCCCGCCAGCGCGCCGCGCGCCCAGCACCCGCACAGCAGCTCGTAATCGACGCCGGCGAGGTAGCAGTGGTCCGGAGACGCGCTCGAGATGGCGAGCTGCGTTATGTCGAACTTCATCGCTCCGGGCCACCGTTTGACGACGCTCCAGCGGTCGACGTCCAGCACGTGCACGCCCCGCTCGGCGCCCGCGCACGCCACCAGCGGATCCCCCGGCTTGAGCTTCGGGAACGCGACGGCGCCGCCGCCGCGCGCGCCCTGGCTCGCGCCCGCCGCCACGGCGAAGAGACTCTGCCCGCGGTTGCACAGCGTGACTCGCCGCACGCACCCGCCGCGCTCGGCGGCGCGCGCGTCCCAGAGCGACAGCTGGTTCCCTTCGCACACGGCGATCAAGGAACCGTCACGGCCATCGCCACTCGGGACGAAACACAGCGCGCTCGGTTGGAGCGGCGTGCGCATCGACCGTACCAGCCGGTCGCCGTCGAAGACGTCGACGGTTTTCGCGTGACGGCGCGCAACGGCGACGACGTTCGGGTCGCGCGGATCGAAACACGCGCCGGTCCAGCCGGGAACGGACGCCACTTCCGGCGATCGCGGCGGTTCCGGGTTTAGGAACCACTGCATTGGTGCGTCCAGCGCGTCCGATCGCTCGCCCACGCCGCCGTCCTCGCGCGACAGACGCGTCACGACGCACCGCCCGGACGCATCCGCCGACGCGAGCCGCGAAAACGTCGCCTCCTCCCCGCCCGCGGCCAAGTCCCGACCGCGACCCGTCCGCGGGTCGTGCAGGGCGATGGACTGTATCTCGTGGCGGTGGCGCACGGCGCACACGCACGTTGTGACACCGTCCGACACCGTGGTGGGCTTGAGCATCGCTTCCTTGCCCTCGGCGACGTCCTCGCCGCCCGCGAAGGGCACGGCGTGCCGCCAGACGCCGCCGCCGGACGCCACGAACGCGACGCACGTCGACGCGTCAGGGTCCGTCTGCACGGCGACGCGCGAGGACGCGACGGAGCCCGGGCTCGGGTGCACGCGCGTGCCGTCCTTTGCGACGTACGGGAGCTCCACGAGCGACCGAACTAGGGACGTGACCCGCATGGAGTCGTTGCCGTCGCCCACGAACCTCTGGCGCTTCGACCCGATGGCAGCCATAATCGCGAACAGACGCGAGACGCGCCGACCGCCGCTCCTCCGTGACGCGCCGCTCCGACGGCCGCGTGTCGCTCCGGGGACCTCGACGCTCGCGACGCGCGTCTGCGCGCTCGAACCCCCGCGCGTGCCCGAATGGCGACGAGGTCGAAGGACGTCGACGGCCCGACGGACGTCCGTGATTGAGGAAAGGCGGCTTTTCTTGGTGATGACGGGGATGAGCGCGATTTTTTTAGGAAAAGCGCGTCCGGCGTCTCGCGCCCTACTTTCGAAGCCACGTTACCCTCGCCCTACTTTCGAAAGCCTCGTTCACGAACGCACGATGACCGTGATGCCACAACCTCTTTCCCTTCTGTTCTCTCACCACCGGAAGACGGCGGACGCCCACGTCAACCCCGCGCCGAACCCCGCGGTGGCGACGACGTCCCCGCGTTTGATCCGCCCCTCCGCCACCGCCTCCGCCATCGCGATGGGCACGGACCCCGCGCTGGTGTTCCCGTACTTCTCGATGTTGGAGACCACCTTTTCGTCGCTCAGTTTCAGCTTCTTCGCCGCGCCGTCGATGATGCGCTGGTTCGCCTGGTGCAGCACGAGGTGGTCGATCTCTTCCGACGTCACTCCCGCCTTGGCGAGCGACTTGCCGAGCGTGTCGGGCACCGTGCGCACCGCGAACTTGAACACCTCCTGGCCGTTCATGGCGATGTTCGCGAAGGCGCCCACGCTGGACGCCGCGCCGTCGTCGTCGGACGTGGGCTTGGCGGTTCCGGCGCTCGTCGCGGCCGAGGTGAAGCAGGCGGTGAGGTTGCCGTTGCCGGTGCCGTCGGAGTGCATGTCGAAGCCCAGCAGGCAGCACTCCGCGGGGTCGGCGACGCGGCTCAACACGCACGCGCCGGCGCCGTCGCCGAAAAGAATGCACGTCCCGCGGTCCCGCCAGTCAACGTATCTCGATAACGCGTCCGCGCCGATCACGAGCACGTGCTCGTACTCGCCGCCTCGCAGGAAGTGCACGCCGTTGACCATACCCACGACGAAGCCGGAGCACGCCGCGGTGAGGTCGTACGCCAGCGCGCCGGTGGCGCCGATCTCCGCCTGCACCGTGCACGCCGAGCCGAAGGCGTCGTCCGGTGAGGAGGTGGCGAGGATGACGAGGTCGACATCCGCCGCGTCCACGCCCGCGTCCGCGAGCGCCTTTCGCGCGGCTCCCGCGGCTAAGCTCGTCAGGCTCTCATCCCCTGAAATGACGTGCCTCTTCCCGATCCCGGTCCGCGTCCGGATCCACTCGTCGTTCGTGTCCACCAGCGACGCGAGGTCCTCGTTGGTCAGCGACTGCGAGGGCAGCTCCATCCCAACGCCCGCGATCTTCGCGCCCGCGGGGGTGAACGCGGAGGGCACCACCGAGGCGCCGCGGGGGCTCTTCACACCGATACCCGAGGCCGCGCGCCTGGCGTGGCCGCCGCGCCGCGAGGGAACGCGCGCGGCGCTCGCGCGCGCGCACGACGCGACCGTCGACGCGACCGCGGACATCGCGCTCCGACCGCGGGTACCCCGATCGACTCTCGCGCTCGAAGCGAGCCGACGTGCGCGCTCGCGCGGACGCCCTTGTCCTCTCGAACGAGAACGGCGCGGATCCCGCGAACGATGTCGGTTCCCGACGCGAGCCCGAGCGACGCGATCGAGCCGGCCGCGCGAGCGTGCCGAGCGTTGTGCGCCGCCCGGCAGGGGACGGACGGGCCCTGCCGATCCCGAACATCCCCGCGTGACCCGAACTCTATCCACAAGCGAAGGCGCTATTGGCTGCGAAAGTTTGGGGAAACTCGTGACTACTTTACTGTTACCACCGTCGCGTTTCCGCGCGACGCCGTCTCGAGACTCGCGACACGAGCGACGAAAACGCCACGCGACCCAAATGAAACCGTCGAAAAACCTCCGTAAGACGAGTCAAAGCGCGCGAGTCTCGACGCTCTCGTCTCGACCCGCTCAAGACGACCCGCTCAAGACGATGCGCTCGACGTCTGCCTCGCCTTGAACGCCGCCATCTTCAGCGCTTCCTTGATCTGCGCGTTCGCGGGGTCCAGCGTCTCCGCCTCCGCCAGCGCCGCCGCGGCTTCCGCGAACCGGCCGAGCGCGTGGAGCGAGAGGCCGACGCGGAACCTCCCCTTGACGAACCCGGGCTCGATGGCGACGCAGCGCCGCGCGTCGCTCAGAGCGCGTTCGTGATGACCCAGCTTCAAAAAGCACGCCGAGCGATTCGCGTACGCCACGTGGTTCTTCTCGTCCAGCTCTAAGCACGACGTGTAGTGCGCGACGGCTTGCGCGTAGTCGCCCTCCTTGAAACGTTCGTTGCCGTCCTTTCGCCGCTTCTCCGCGCGCGCCGCGGCGGCGCCCGCCTCCACGGGCTCGTTCCGCGCGATCGCCGACCGCGCCTCGGCGTCGCCGGCGCGCGCCGCGGCGGCGCGATCCAGCGCCATCTCGCGCGCGGTCGTCGGGTACTCGTCCTTGTCGCGAACGACGCGCTCGGTGGTCACGACGGAATCGACCAGGCGCGTGATGAACTGCGGCGTCTCGCCCACCGGCCGGCTCGCGCTCGGAGGCGCGAGTGCGCGCTCGTTCGCCAACACGTCGACGCGATCGGTCTCCGCGGCGTCGAGCGCTTCCGTGTCTGCGTTCGCCACGTGCGCTTCGTCGGCCGCGTCCGCGGACGCATCGCGCGGCCAGGTCACCTCGAGGCGCCCCTCGCACGTCGCGTGCACCACCGCCCCGAGACGCTCGCGCCGAGCCAAAGCCACGACGCAGTCGACGCACGAATCCGCCTGAACGGTGGCGACGGGCGTCTCGAGACGAAACGTCGCGCCCGCGCAGTTCCACACCTCCAGGTGCTGCGTGATCACCAGACACCGCACCGTGACGACGACGTTCGTGCAGTTCTCCACGAAAACCTTCGCGACGCGCAAGGAGGCGTCTAAAACGTACGCGCCGTCCGCGCAGTTTTTCAGATGGATCGCGGGGGCGGACGTTTTCTTCTTCTGGACACCAGTCTCAGAGCACGTCTCAAGTGGATCCGACGCGTTCGCGTTCGCGTTCGCGACGAGAGACGAGCGGTCCGACGGCGGTCCGACGCGCGCCTCCCCGGTTTCCCGCCAGGCGTCCGCGATGTCACGCGCCGTGAGCACGCGCGTCACGCCCGTCTCGCCCTCGACGACGTGCTTCGCCGCCAGCGCTTCCGCCTCGCGCGCCTGCCACGCCGCCTTCGCCGCGCGCAGCGCGTCGCGTTTCGTCCGCTCCTCCGCCTCGGCCGCGCCGCTCGGCGAGGCGCGGCCCAAGCCCAGCGCGGCGTCGGACTGACGCGCCAGCGCGGCGTCCTCGGCGGCGAGGCGCGCGGTCTCTTCGGCGGTGACGCGATCCCAATCCGTGGGTGCCATCGGCGGCAGCACCTGCGAACGCGCCGCGCGTCGTGATCTGGGCACCCTCGTCGTCCGATCGCGCGGTTTCCGCGCGCGTGGACCCGAGGAAAAAAAAAGCGTTTCGCCGCGCGGCGAGAACGCGAGATTCGCGAGCGAGGCAGAGCAGGGCGCACTCGAGCGTCCCGCGAATCCGGGGCGCGGACGCGTGTCGGCGCACACTCGCAGGCGCCATCGCGTGTTCCCTCGCCGCCGCGGTCGCGTTCGGCGGCCATGTCCTCCGGGTGGTTCGGCCGCGCGCTCGCCTCGGCGAAAGACGCCGCGAGCAAGTCCCAGGGCGCGCCCGGCGGGATCCTCGGCGGGGTCCTGTCGTCCGTCGCGGAGGCGGCGAACGACCGCGTGAAGCGCGTCGGCCAGGCCCTACACGCGCGCGTCACCGGACGCCACAGCTTCGAAGACGCGGTGCGTCTCGAGCCCATCCCCGAGCCTCGAACCCGCGCCGCGCCTTCGTCTCTCGTCCTCCTTCGTCGAGCCACCCAAGAAGATCTCCGCTCACCGCCCACCCCCTCACGCAGGTGGCCCGAGTCGAGCGCGCCGCGCGCGAGTGCCCCCCGGCCGAGCGCGGCGCCATGCTCCGCCGCTGGCTCGCGGCCCTGCGCAGCCTGGACGCCGAGGAGGAGGCCGCGGCCGCGCGGCTCCGCGACGGGAGATCGCCACCCTCGGAAGAGCCGACCGCGGGCGCGACCGAGGCTGGCGAGACGACTGACGAAAGCGCGCCGGATGTGAATGACCACTCGCGTTTGCGCGAAGACGCGGCGGCGGCGCCCGCGGCGCGACCCGGGGCGAAACCCGGGGCGAAACCCGCGGCAGACGAACCTGTCGCGCCCGCGATTCCCGAGTCGCTTCCTGATGACCCGGAGGACGCCGAGTGGGCGGACGTGCAGATGCCCGCGGTCAAGGAGGCAGCGGCAGCGAACGACCTCGGCGAATCGGAACGCGTCTCGATCGACGTCGTGGTCGACGCGAGCTTTTTCAGTCGCTCCGCGAGCGACGGCGTCCGCGCCGTCCCGCGGTTCAGGTCGGAGGCAGAGACGCGCCCCGACGACGACGACGACGATGACGCGAGCGACGCGTTCACGTTCCGCGACGTGTTACTGCGCAGTAGAGCGCTGGAGAACCTGGTGGCGTCCTTCGCGCGCGCGCCCGCCGGGGACGACGCCGAGACGGCCGCCTTCACGGACTTCGTCGACGCGCTCGTCTGGCCCGCGGGACCACGCGCAGACGAGACCACGAGTTCGGGGTGTAACGCCTCTTCCATCGCCGCTCTGCTGGTGTCATGCGTCGCGCGTGCCGGCGCGGCGCTGCGCGACCCCAAGCGCACGGCCGAGGTGCAGCTCGGGGACGACGCGCTCGCGGAGATGCTCGCCGCGTGCGCGGGGTCGGTGAAGCGCGTCGGCGCCGCGGAGACGCTTCGGCGGCGCGAGCTCCGGCTCCGTGCCGCGAGCGACGCGAACGCCGCGACCGTGCGTGCGTTGAGCGGCGGCGCAGAGTCTCGCGGCGGCGCGTCGTTCGGCGCGACGTTCGATCCCTCCTCCGCCGCCGCGCGCGGCGTCGGCGCGGACGCGGCGGCGGAGGATTCTGACGACGCATCCGCGACGGAGACGAACGCGCCGACGACGGAACCGACGACGGAACCGACGACGGAACCGACGACGGAACCGTCTCCTGCGACGGACGACGACGCGTCCGGGTCCGTTTCGGGCGCGGCGACGAGCACGCCACGCGCCGTCGTTCGCCGCGCGAGCCCCACGTCGGCGCTCGCGGCGGCGACGCGCCTGGGCGTCGACTTGTGCCGCCGCGCGCACGACCACGCCGCCGCGCGCGCGGCGCGGCTGGCGGCGGAGTCCGAGAAAATGCCGACGGAGGAGGCGCTGGTGCGTTGCCGCGCGTCTCTGGAGACGCTGGCGCGCGCGTCGGCGGACGTCGCGGTGCTCTCCGAGCAGAGCCGCGCGCGTCTGTTGGAGGCGGAGCGGTTCCGGGAAGAGAAGCTGAAAGCGTGCGTCGAGTCGGAGGTTCGATCCCGCGACGCGGCGCGCGACGCGGAACGCGCGCGCGCCGACGCGGCGGCGCGACTCGCCGTCTTGACGCTGGACGCCTCGCGCGCCTCGGAGGAGGCGGCGCGCGCCGCCGCCGAGCGCGCCGCGTTCGAGGAGAGCGCGGAGGCGGTCCGCGAGATGCTCGAGCAGAAAGTGCGGGACCTGCACGACCGCGCCGAGGAGTACCTCGCGGAGAGCAGAGCCATCGCCGCCGCGCGCGACGCGTTGCGTGAAATCGCGCGCGCGCGCGCGTCGTCGCTCGAAGCCGCCGGCGCCGCCGCCGGCGCCGACCTCGCGTCGGCGCGGCGACGGTACGTGGAGGCGGCGCGGGCGCACGGCGAGGGCCAGGCTGGCGCGGCGCGACTGTGCTTGGCGAGGCTCCGATTCTGCAAGCAAGCGCTGGAGGAGACCCGGCGGAAACGAGCGGAGGCGTCCGCGCTGGGGGTGCGGGGCGCCGCGCGGCGCGAGCGTTTCGCGGAATCGGCGGCGTCGAGCGGTTCGAAGGAAGCGTCCGAGTCGCTCGAAGACGCGCGCGGTTCCGAGGGCGCGACGACCGCGTTTGACGAGACCGACTGGTCCCGGGAGGGACCCGATGGGTCGTCCGTTTCGGCGGACCTTCGCGCGTCTCAGCGCTCGATTGAGCGCGCGTACGTCGAGGCGGAAGAGGGCGCGCGAGCGGTGTTCGCCGCGGCGGAGGCGTCGAGGCGAGAGGCGACGGCGATCGCACCGGCGGCGGCGGCGGCGAAAGAAAGCGAAGGCGCCGTCGCGAACCCGCGGCAGGGGGACCCGCCGTTTTTCCTCTCCGCCGTGTTCGCCGCCGTCGACGAGGCGCGCGCCGCGTTCGCGGCGGAGGCGGCGACGCGACCGGCGCTGGAGATCGAGCAGACGCCCAGCGCCCATCGGGTCACGGACGCGCTCGCCGCCCCGACGAAGGAGAACTCAAAGGGGAACTCGGCGAAGACGGACACGCTTTCTGAGACGGACGCCTTTTCGGCGGACGTTCCCGAAAAGGACCGATCGCGCGATGGCGACGCGACGCAATCGGTGACTTCTCCCGAGACGGAGCCTCTTCCTCTCGTCGCGCCGCGCGACGAGGATCCCGATCCGGCGTCGTCGACGAACGCGGCACTCCCGCCGGCGGAGGAGGCGCCGAACGCGGCGGAGGCGGCGAACGACGACGTCGACGATTGGCTCGCGGAGACGTGAGCGGATGACGATCCAATCGCTCGGTCGACGCGCGTTCGTGTTCGCGTTCGCGCGCGGACGCAGCACAGACTGACGATACAGTTCGTGACCAACGACCGACGTTCGATACGCGCCGCGCTTTTTGTCGACAGAACCCGTACGCTTCTCGCGCTACTCCCCGCTCTTCTCCGGCGCCGCGTCGGCTCGCCCCATGGCGTCGAAGTTGATCGCCAGGAGCGGTAATTTCGTCGGCGTCTCCATCGGCGTGTCGGAGCGCTCGAGGTTGCGGAACATCCTGATCTGATTGTCAAACGCGTGCCCCCGCAACACGCGCGGGAAGATGAACCCTCTTCTTCGAAACGCCTCGCGGAACGCGGGCTGGCTCCCGTAGAACCGGTCGGTCGGCGAGTAATACACCATGGACGCGTTCACGGGCAAGCCGACGCCGTCCGTCGCGCTCACGGCGACGCGAACGTGCATGATGGTATCGACCAATCCCTTCGACGCGTGCAGAGGCGATCGCTCGTCGATGACGTGCCGGACGTTCAGCGGCAAGGCGGAGGTCCACCGCGCGACGTTCGTGACGTCGTTCGGCAGCGCCAAGTTGAACTGCTTGCCGTTCCCCGCGACGAGCACCAGCGTCAGGTGCGGGTTGTACAGCGTCACTGACTTGTGCCGGATGACGTGCATGCGAACGACGAGCTCGTCCTCGGTCAGCACGCAGTCCGGGCTGAAGACCACCTGTCTCAACGGCTTCAGAGCGCGCGCCACGACCACCGCGCCGGCCACGGAAAGCAACAGCCAGTGGCACCAGCCCAGCGCGGCGAGCACGAAGATCTCCGCCCCCGAGCTCGGCGCGCGCGCCGCCCAGCCGAAGATGGAGTCCGTGCTGAGCCGCACCGCCGTCAGGGACAGCAGCAGCTTCCCCCGCAGAAGCGCGCCGGGGGCGTCGGCGCCGTCCTCGGTCGAGGATTCCGCGATGTCCACGACCAAGAGCACCACCGCGAACGAGACGATCACGCACACCTCGAGCGAAATCTCCAGGAGAAGCAGGCGCGACACGGGGAGGTCGACCGTGAGCATATGCCACACGTCCTCGGCGAGGCTCACGGAGAGTTCCGTGACGTCTCCTTCGCCGGCGGCGCCCATCCTGAAGACTTTCTCCTCCAGCAGCGCCAAGGGCGCGTCGATTCCCGTTCGCGGGCGCGTGTCGTGGGAACGCACGTGCGCGTCCCCGCGCTCGAGGTCCGCGAAGTCGTCCACCGAGTCTTCCGGCACGAACCTCGTTTGGCCGTCCGCACCATGCTCGAGCCTTCCGCGTGACTTTCGACGGTTGAACTCGGGATGCCGCGTGTAGATGCCGCGCTCGTGCGGTAACCCGACGAGCCTCCTCAGGACCCGCGTGAGCGCCGAAGTGTGAGGCATGCGGCGCGGTGACGTGTGGGTCAGGTGTCTGCAACTTCCCGAGAAAAAGCTACAGATAAAACTAACATCGCCTCGACCAGGCCGACAATTCCTGCATTGTCGGCGGAGCAGGCGGCACGAGCAGGACACCATGTCCACGCTCCGCGAGCTGGACGCGAGCGCGGAGGCGGCGGAGGCGTGCGAGCGCGCGGCGGTCGCGCTCAAGAGAGCGACCCGTGACGTCGAGGCGTCCGCGCGCGGATTCGGGTTGGAGCCCGACGCCGTGGCGCGCGCGCGCGAGCTGTGCGCGGAGGTCACCCGGCTCGCGTCCCGCGCGGACGCCGCGATCGCCGCGGCACAGGACGCCGCCGCCCTGGAGGCGTCCGAAGCGATCCACGGCGCGTTTCTGACCCCCGCGGAGGACCGCGCGGCGACCCGCGAGCGCCTCGCGAGCGCGCCCGCCGAGCCCGTCCGCGT
>MDSV01151436.1_pt1 | contig 17619 bp, 9 predicted proteins | sample 810851 | NCBI WGS metagenome assembly MDSV01 (sample SAMN05326640, study PRJNA326480) | marine metagenome | isolation source: seawater | place: Atlantic Ocean: North East | collected 2012 | reverse complement strand
GGGATTGGGGCCTCCTCCCGTATAAGCGTAGAGCCCGCCATGCGTTCCGGAGGACACCGAGGTCATGTATTTCTGGGCTCGTATGAAGGGTTCGTCGGAAACTTCCAGCCCTGCGAGGCGCGCGCTGTGCAGAGCCATGTACTGCCAGGCGGTTACAGAAAGGTCAGAGTCGTCACTGGGCTTGCCCTGTGCGTTGGCAGGATTGTAGCGCCACCCACCTTTGCTGGGGCTCTGGGATGCAACGATGAGCGCGATAGCCCTCTCGGCAGGCTCCTTCAGCTTCGGATCCTTGGTAAACCCATAGGCTTCGCAAAGAGCGATGGCCGCGATCCCATGACAATACATCCGCCCTCCTCCCCTTAGATCTCCATCCTCCTTCTGCTGCTTGAGAAGCCACTCGAGGGCCCGCTTGACGTTGGCCTGATACTTTCCTCCCTTGTTGTGTGTTTCTCCCCAGCCGTAAAAACAGAGGAGAGCCAGCCCCGCCCCTGCGGTATCGAAGTCTCCATTAGCGCCATGTTTCCGCATGTCCCAGCGGCCATCTCCCTCCTGATTGCGGGCAAGCCATTCCAGAGCGGAGCCAATGGCGCGCTCGGTGGCATCCGATCCTCCCAGTTGTTCGATGGTCTCAGGCGATGGTCTCCCACGGCGCTTGGTCATGAGCTTGGTGATAGCCCGGGCATCAAGATCGTTCTTGGGGGTTGCCAGCTTTTCAGGGATGAGAGGATCATTGGTCTGATCGTCTCCGGGGAGGTTGAGCAGGTTGGTAATCGCGTCGCCGGCTCCATTGAGTTCGGGAGGGGCGCCGAGGGCCTCAAGGCCACGATGTGGATTGACGGTGTCGCCATCGGTGTCGGCTGTCTCTGGTGCAGCATCAGTTTGTGAGACATCCTTTACTTCGGACTCGTTGTCGACCGCGGTGTCTGCGATGGCGCGCTCCCTTGCTTGCTCGGGTTGCACCTGATCCAGCGACTCGGTGGGCTTGAATTCTGCATCCGTGGGGTCCGCGGGCTTTTCGGCAAGTTGCTGGTCGGTGACCTGCTCCTCTTCAAGAGTTGGGTCCTCAGGCTCAGGCAGGAAGGTCTCGGGCAGAGAGGTTAAAACGGTGAGTTCCTTGGTGGGCTGAGTCTGTTCCTGTTCGGACTCGGATTCGTTAAGTTTGGAAGGCCGGACACTGGGAACAAGGGAAGAGCGGGAGGTCTGGGTTATAACGGGAACGACCTTGGTGTTCTCCCGTGGCTTAAAGACGGGGATCTTAAAGTCGCTTTCGAACTTCTCCGTCATCACGAGTTCCTTGGTTTCCGCGATCTCGGCCTGCTCAGGTTCGCTTTCAAGAGCAATTTCCTCCTCCATGAGCGCCTCGATGCTCACTGTGATTTCGGGTGACTGAGGTTCATTACCTCCAACCTCCTTTGCGATCAGCCACGCCATGAGAAGCAGAAGGATGACGAGATGGACTGCGGCCGATCCAGCCAGGCACTTGTGGAACAGGTTGGTGAGGTCCTGCCAGCTTTCCAGAAGGTAGAGAAGAGCGGCAAGGGCGAGGAGGCCAAGGAGGATCCACCAGCCAATGCCCTTCATGAGCTCCTTGAAGGATTCCCACTGGTGAAGGTTGGTGTAGCCAATTACCTCCCGGGTCGTGGACCGGTAAAGTTTGAATCCCTCGTTTTCTGCCTCGGTTCCGGGCTTGGTGCTGAAAAGAAGGTCGAATCCCTCCATGCGGACCGCGGGATCGGTAACGCTTCCCCCATCGAGGTAGAGGTCAATCCGCTCGGGAGGAAGAGCCTCCCCATCAATCACACGGCTGAAGTAGACTCCGAACCCGATTTCATTACTACGGTCACGGTCCGAGGCGAGGAAGACATGATCTCCGCGCCGGGTGAGGGCGGTCTGAAGGTCCTCGGCACTGGAGTTGAGATGGCCAGCCGTCTCTGCGTTGCTGAAGAGGGGAAGGGGTGGAGGAGACCAGTCCGTTAGGGCATTCTCCGGTTGTGTGGAAGCCTTCTCGTTATCGGCTTCAGGGGTCTGTTCCCCATCAGATTGCGAAACCTCAAGAGGTGCTTCCTCTATGCGCTGCGACACGAAAATATCATTTCCACCGGCACGGTTGGAGGAGAAATACAGTCGCTTACCGTCAGCGGTGGGAGCGGGCCCAGTTTCCCGGGCAGGGGAGTTGATCGTGGTTCCGAGGGGCTCCACCCCGGTCCATTCCCGGCCATTCCAGCGGGCCACATAGATATCATCACCTCCTTGGCCACCCGCGCGATCAGAGCTGAAATAGAGATATCTTCCGTCGTGGGAGAAGGCGGGCCCTCGCTCGTTGGATTCCGTGTTGAGAGAGGCCAGACCAGCAGGACGAGTCCAGATTCTCCCGTTCCAGGTCGACTGGTAGAGGTCGGCCTGGTGGGTCTCGAGATCGGTCCGGACTAGAATCATGCTGATGCCATCGGGAGAGAAGGCGGCCTCGAGGCGGCCGGAAGCCTGGTTGACTGGATCTGGCTCCTGAATGGACCCTTCTTCCTCGAAGAGGTTCTGTCTGGGATTCTGCCAGAGGATATATCGCTCCTTACCGTCCTGAACTTCCACCCGGGTTCCCTGGTCGTCGGTGAAGTAAGACCAGATTTCCTTACGTAGTTTTCCGTGGAGCAGGAGTCCGACCCCTAGCATGACGGCAAGAGCGGCAAGGGGAAGGAGCCAACGCGCAATGGAAGGCGGCTTGCTAACCGGGAGTTCTTGGGGTTTCTGTTGATCGGGTTCGGACATGGCCATCTGCCTGGGTTAGGGCTAAGAGGCTGGATCAGCAGGTGCGTCGTCGGGCAGGGATACGGAAGGCGAGTGCTTGCTCGCCGAAAGAGCCCGCTTGGTGAGCCAGACGAAGCCTGTCAGAGAGGCGAGGAGGAGGAGAATCCAGATGAGATTGCCCATGATCCAGTTCAGGTCGGGCATCTTGGTGAGGTCGAATCGGCGTACCACGCGCTTACTCCGAGCGCTGTAGAGAGCATTTCCGTTGTCGGCACGATCGGAATTGAAGAGGAGGTGGAACCCGGCATTGCGAACGGCAGGGTTTGTTTCATTACCACTCCCGTTGACTTCAGGCCCAAGATTACTGGGCTGGCCATACTTGTTGGCCTCTGTCTGCCCAAGGCGGGATCGCCAGAGATCTGATTCTCCCTCTCCGCCGCCTCGTTCCGAGGAGAAGTAGAGAAAGTCCCCATGGTCGGTCAGGACAGGACCCGTATCGTTGGCCGGAGAACTGACATCCTCGAGGAACCTCGCATGACGGAACAGAGGGGTATCGGCAAGTTCAGCGAGGTCTCTGCTGGTGCCGGTGGGGCCATCGGCATCGGGTTCCCAACCCAGGCCGTAGAGCGGGCTATAGCGATAATGTGCTTCCAGGCACAAGGTGACCAAGGCCGTGACGATGACCTTTCCCATCTGTCCTCCGTGTCCACCGCCCGTATTCCAGGACCCATCGGTATTCTGAGAGTTCACAAAGCCCGGGTGCATTTTCTCCATCCACTTCCGCCACGCCGGGCCCTGATGCTGGTAGGAGGCTACGCTGCCGTAGTAGGCGTGATAAATATCTTCCAGTTTGAAACCCTGCCGGTCCACGATCGCGGAAGATTCGTAGGCTTTAGCAGTGTTGGAGGAGCGCCCTAGGAGTTGGGAGCAGAAGAACCCTGCAGCATTCAGTGCCGCAGTCCCTCCACTCGCCCCGGTATAGCCGTAAGCACCCTTGTTTTTGCCGTGACTGACACTGTCGAGAAACTTCGTTGCACCCTCCATGGTCTCATCCGGGACGATGAGGCCGGACATCTCTGCACTGGCAAGAGCCATGATGAACCAGCCGGTAACCGAAAGGTCCCCGGCCTGATCGGGCCCATATCGCCATCCACCACCCTCGTGTTGAGTCTCGCTGATAAAGTCGATAGCGGCCTGAGCCTTGGGACGCAGGGCCGTATCCTTGGTCACGCCATAGGCTTCGATTACGGCAAGAGATGCGATCCCGTGGTCATACATGGCATTGCTCCGTGGTTTGGCGCCCCGGAGGTCCCCGGTTGCCCCGTTCTGCTGCCCGACCAGCCACTCGATTCCCCGTTTCACGGTGTCCTGATATTTACATTCCTCATCGTGAACTTCTCCCCGACCGTAAAAGGCGAGCAGAGCGAAGGCAGTAGCCGCCTGGTCGTGGCCTCCCTGACCACCAGATTTACTAATATTCCATCGGCCGTCTTCTTCCTGGGTGCCCGCGAGGAAGGCAAGGCCCTTGTCTACGGCGCTCTCAGTCTGCACGCTTCCGCCGAGCTTGGACATGATCTCGGGATCCGCGAGCGCACTTTCCCGCAGCGAGTAGAGCATGCTTAACTGGCGCTCTACGATAAGGTCGAAGGTAGTCTCTCCGGCCTTGTCTGCGGAATAGAGGTCAAAGGTGCCCTTGCGATCCTCGACGTTCTCAAGCATGGCGGCCACTTTTTCGGAGGTATCGGTGGCGCGGCGAGGTTGATTGGAAGCGAAGTAAAGAACAAGGTTGTCGGGTGCGATATCAGGATCGATTTCATCGAAGGGGGTGTTCACCCGCGGGGTCAGGGGGAGCGGCCATGCGTATTCGGCGCCATCCCACTTCGAGACCCAGATATCGAATCCTCCCTGCCCGCCAGGGCGGTCGCTGCTGAAATAGAGCAGTTCCCCATTGCCGCTCAGGGAGGGCGATATCTCATGGAAGGCGCTGTTGAGAGCCCGCATGGGTCGGGGATTCTTCCAGTCGTTGCCGTCCCATTCTCGCAAAAAGAGGTTGGCGTTTCCATCCTCTTTCCCGGAGCTGTAGATCATGCGAGCCCCATTCGAGGAGATGACGGGAGTGCCGATGTCCTCTTCCGGGCCCAATCCGCTTCCGGCAGGCTCTGCCTTCTCCCAGAGGACATATCCGGGGGTGACATCGCGGGCAACCTGATTAAAGGCAACTTGATCGGTATAGGTATACCAGCGGTCGGGCCGGAGATAGAAGAGAGACCACAGGAGAAATCCAGAAACGAGAACCGCTGCCAACCAGAAATAGAGACGAAAGCGCTGCTTACGGGAGACCCCGAGAATCATCCGGTCAGGGTTCGTATCGTCTCTGGTATCCCCAGGCAGGTAAGTCGCCTGTCTTCTGCCTGCTGATGGGGGAATAGGTTGCTGCTCGCTCATGATCCGGACTGGTTACTTCTCAGTGCGTACTGCAATATTAGCCTCCGGAACTCCGACAAAACGACAGATAGACATCACGTTAGCGAGGTAGAGGTGCTTGGATTCCTTGTCGCAACGAACGAGAACCTTGATCTCAGGTTTTTTTTCACGCTCCTCCTGCATCCACTCGGTTAGTTTTTCCTCCGTTACCGCCTGGCCCATTACGACATAGGCTCCGTTATCCCGGATATTCACCTTGATCAGGTTTCCTGCCGTCTGGGTGAGGGACTGGTTACGGGATTCCACAGGAAGCTTGACGAGGTGGTCGACCTCTTCCTCCTTGAAGGTGGTGGTAACCAGAAAGAAAATGATGAGGATGAACATGACATCGATCATGCTCGAGATATTGATGATTTCGCCCTGCTCGCTGTCCCTGCTTCGAATTCTCATGGATTCAGGTAGTTAGTTTCCGGGCCCTATGCAGTTGCGGAACCGCCAGGAGCACTGTTCTTTCTCGCGTGATTGACGATGAAGTCGGTTCCAACTTCGTCGATGTGATCAATAATTTTATCCACCCGCGATTGCAGGAACTGGTAGAGCAGCAGAGTAGGGATGGCGATCGTGAGGCCTGCAGCCGTTGTCACAAGGGCTTCATAAATTCCGGTGGCAAGGTCTGCGGTTTTTGCCGCTCCACCGCTCTGAGAAGTGCGCTGAAAGGCATCGATCATTCCGTAGACAGTGCCAAGAAGGCCAAGGAGAGGAGAAACTGCGGCAATGATAGATAGCCCGCGCAGGCTCCTCTTGAGTTTATCGGCCTCCCGGATTCCTGCGTCTTCGACGGCTTTGGCGACTGCTTCATGGCCCGAATCCCGCCACTGGAGACCGGCCTTGAAAACATGTCCCGCGCTTCCCGTGCTCTGCTCGCAATACTGCTCTGCGGCCTGCCCAGAGGGATCCGAATCCCAAGAATCCCCCAGACCCTTAAGGAATCCGTCAGGAAGAACCCTGTCGCGGCGCAGGGAAATAAAGCGTTCGAGGGCCAACGCCAGCGCAATGATGGAGGCAATCCCGAGCGGAATCATGATGGGCCCCCCTTTTTTGATCAGGGAGAACATGGTTTCTTTTTCCACGCCGGAATCCGCCCCGGCCTCTGCTGCGAGAAGCGAGGTGGTGAGGGCCATAAGGAAGAGGGCGGCGATGCCTGCAGCTTTTTTCCAAGGTTGGTTTGTAGTGTAGTTGGTCATGGGAAATCTGAGTGATTGAGAGGTTTTTCTGTTATCCGCTGGTGCGTAGTTGATCAAGATACTGGCGCGCTACAATTGCCGCCTTTTCATTAGGGTAGCGAGTGATGACATCCTTGAAGCGCTCCTTGGCGTCCCCGCGCTTATTCTGAGCGAGGAGTACGCGGCCAATTTCGAGGATACCCTTGGCCTGCCATGCGGGATACTTTTTATACTGGATTTCAACGTTCAGAAACTCCTTCACCGCTTCCTCATACTTCTGCATGTTGAAATAGCATTCTCCGGTCTGGAACCGGGCCCGTACTGTCCAGAGGTCGACGGACTTGCCGGCCTCAAGGAGAGGCGCATAATTGCGGATGGCATCGCTAGGCTTGTCGGAATTCTCAAGAGACCACGCCAGCCCAAACTGGGCATTGCGCTTCCACTTGCTTTCGGGAAAGCGGCCAATGAAGTCGCGGTAGGACTTGTGAGCGCCGGGGTGATCTGCAGTGGTGCTCTGCATTTCGGCGAGTCGCATCAGCATGGACTCGGCAAGGACTGGCTTCAGGTTGCCCTGCTTCATTCCCTCGGCGAAATGCGTCAGAGCGACCACGGTTTCCTTCAACTTGTAACGGGACTCGCCGGCCTGAAAGCACATGGATGCTCTGAGCTTGGAATTGGGATACTTGACGAGTAGATCTTCAAACATTCCGGCAGAATTCTCATAGTCACCCTTACTGAAATGAGCAGTAGCCAGCTGGTAGAGGAGGTCTTCCTGCAGGGCTTCCTCCTTTACGGCGGCAAGAGCCTTCGTGAGGCGTTCAATCACCATGTCCTGCTCTCCACTCTTCAGGTTTAGTTCCGCGAGTTCACTCTGGACTTTTACGACCAGGGAGCTTTCCCGATACTTACCGAGGAATCTCTCGTAGAGTTTGGTAGCATCGGCTTCCTTCTTCTGCTTACGCTCACACCAGGCCCATTCATAGAGGGCCTGATCAGCGAATTCAGAGTCGGGCCACGTGTCCGCGACCTTTCGCAGATGGACTGCCGCAGGCCCCCATTTTTCAAGTCGTGCTAGAGAGAGACCGGCGTAGTAGGTGACCCGTTGGAGTTTCTCATGCTTGGGATAACGTTGAAGAATCTGAGGGAAAAGGCTGCCTGCCTTGTCGAATTGCTCCAGCTGGATGTAGGCAAGGCCCTGTTGCAGCGCCGCATCGGCGGCGAGTTCGTGCTGGTGGTTTTTGGCCACTTCACCGAAATGCAGGACAGCAGGCTCATGTTTTTTCTCGGTGGCATTAACCCAGCCGAGGAAATAGTTCACCCGAATCCTTTGAGGAGGCGCCCCGCTCTTGAAGGGATCCTTGTTCTGTTTGTCCTCATTGAGAAAGCGCTCGAGGGACTGCCGGGCCTGGGAGAGGTCCTCCTCTTCGTAGGCAAGTCGCCCCTGTTCGGTAAGGGCGAGAGGAAGGTGCGGCGTGGTGCCAGGGTAGAAGCGGGTGAGGGTTTCCAGATGTTCGAGAGCCTTGGTGGACTTCTCTTCCCGGTCGTATGCGACGGCCAGCTGAATCAGGGCGGTATCGACGTTTGTCTCGGCGGAGACCCGCTGGCTGTTTTCTCCTGTCTTCTCGACCCGGGTAGCAATGAACGCCTCCAGGGGCTCGATACATTCCTTCCATTGCTCCTTCTGGAAGTGCGAGTTGCCCACCAGGAAGGCTAACTGGGCGAACAAAGGCCCTTCCGGCTTGCTGGCAAGGAGGGGCTTGGCGGAGGCGAGGGATTGATCCCAGCGACCCTGATGATGATGAATCTGGGCAATCCGGAATGCCGCGGCGAGGGCATTGGAATGATCCTTATGGGTAGCGAGGAATTCCTTGTAGGCCTTGATCGCATTATCAGCCTGACTGAGCAGGAACATGTTCTCGGCCCGCAGGAAGCGAGTGTCCCCGGCCATTTCATGGTCCTTGAACTTGGTGATGTGCTCGTTAGCAAGGTTCAGGCTGTTGTTGTAGTCCCCGAGTTTGTGGTAGCACGTGGCCCTCTGGGCCAGGACTTCCGCAAACTGCCCGAAGACTCCGCCGTTGATTCGTCCAAGGGCCTCGGCCGCGGTCTTCCAGTCGGGCTTGTTGCGACTCATCAATGCATTGGCATAATCAAAGCGCAGGTCGTCATTCACCGGGGCGATGTTATGGTATTTCGTGACCGCGGGCTCAAGGGAGGCGGCGGCTTGGTCGTAATTGGGTTTCGCAGGGCGGGAAAACACGCGTGCAAACCAAAGGTTCGCTCTGGCTCCCAGGGAACCGTCGAGATTAGTGAGCCTCGACAGCCTGTTACGGGCTTCATTGAATTCTCCCTGCTCAAGAAGGCACCTTCCAATGTAGAGCTGAGACTCCTTGATATTAGGATTTTCTTTCTTCTGGTCCTCAGGACGGGTACTAGGCTCCGATTTCAGAAAGGCTTCGAACTGCTCTGCCGCCCCGGCCCAGTTGTCGAGGATGAACCTGGTGACTCCCAGCCGATAGTGGCATTCCGTCTTATCGGAACCCTTCAAGCCAGGCAGGGCGGCTTCAAATGCGGGCGCCGCTTTCTCATGGTTTTTAACAACCGTGTAACACTCACCCAAGAGGTATGAGGCCCGGGTTTTCCAGATGGCGTCGGCGTCGATGGGACGCACCTTCTCGAGGATTCCGGCAGCCTCTTGATACTTCTTCAGCTGGTAGTTGGCGAATCCCTGCTGGTAAAGCCCTCTAGCCGCTTGGTTTGAGGAGAGCTGGGCCCTCGCCAGTTGGGTCGCCCATGTGTTGACCTGATCCCAATCTTGTTTTCCGAAGTAGATGTCACAAATCGCGGCCAGCGCGGAAGCCTTGTAGGCGGGATTCTTGAGCCGGGCCTGTTCCTTGATGAAATGGTCGCGCGCCTGATCCTTCTGTCCACTTCGCAGGAGGCACTGCCCCTGCATCAGGATAATGCGGTCCCGGCTAACCTCTTTTGGCAAATTGGGTTTTGAGAGAAGAGCGGTCAGTAGGGGGATGGCCTCAGCATATTGTTTCTGTGCGTAGAAACTGAGAGCGAGGCCCTGCCGGGCTTGGTCTGCCTTGGCATGATTGCCGTGCTTCTGGAGGAACTCCCGGAATCCCCCTATTGCCGCAGGGTAGAGCTTCCGGTTGTAGGCTCCCGTTGCGAGGTAATAAAGATCAAGGGCGGGGTCTTTCTGCTGCCCATGGAGTTGTCCAGGGAGAGAAACCAGCAAGGCGATAAGCGTTACGCAGATTGTTGCGGATGTCCCCAATTTCCTAGATGTGACGGTCGTCATCTCTATCATCCTGACCAAGAGAAAAGGAGCTGTCATGCTCATTCTTGGGCTGGAAGAATAAAGAGCCTGCCATAGGATTTGCCGCTATCGCGTGACAATAGTGCACTCTGCGGGCTGTCGAGGGCCGAGGATGTCGATCCGGGGTTTGCTCCGGTAGTGGATTGCCTCAAAATAAGAGTTACTTGGAGGCGCCGTTAAATTATCGTTTCATTCTGTCGCAAGGGATGGGGCAGCCACCATGGATTTCGCCCTCATAGCGATTCTCTTAAGCGCGTTTCTCGCTCCAGGACTTGTCTTGCTCGATCGAAGGAATTCCAGAGCTCTGCTGCTGCTTCTGGCCCTCAGTCTGGTCCTCTCCTATCTGGTGGTGTGTCGGGAAATAGGGATGATCTATGAGGAGAACAACTGGTTGGAGAACATGCAGGTCGTGATACTCCTGATCAGTTGTCTGACTTTTGCTCTTGCCGGGTCAGCTCTCCGGTCCCGTGACAGGGCGCTGGCACTGTTCCTCTCAACCTTGTGCTTTATTTTTTCTTTCCGGGAGGTCGATGTTGATGAACTGCAGGTTCCTGGATGGTTGATCTTCCTTCTAGCGGAGGAAGGAAGAGCCGTTTTTTTCGTGATCGCTCTTATTCCCCTCTCACAATTACTGCGAAACTTCCGGCACTACAGGGAACACTTGAGCCTCTACCTGCGGGCATCCCTTGGCATATATCTCCTGAAGGCTGCGTTTCTACTGATCGTTCTTAGCAGTGTTTTCGAAAAGAACATTTTCGGAAGCAGTTACCATATTTTTGCGGAGGAGCTGTCAGAGTTTCTGGCCTACTGCCTTTTGCTTCTGACATCCCTTGATCTTGTGCGGGCCCTTGGTGAGATTGCGCAAAAGGCATCTATAAGGGATTGAGGCTCTGAGCGGGCCTTGCAGGCTCGCTTCAGCGCTTATCGGGAGTAATTTGAAAGGTGATGTCCTCTTGTCCGCGCCCTACCTGAATCGGATAGGTCTCGCCTGGCTCCAGTTGGAGGAGGATCGAAACCAAGGCCTCTCTACCGTCGATATTCTTTCCATCTAGTTTCCTGAGAATGTCACCTTCCCGGAGCCCTGAGCGGGATGCCGCTGATTCCTCCTGAACGTTGGTCACTCTGAGGCCGTTCTCCCCGCCTTCGAATCGTATGCCAAGAAGGACTCGCGGAGTCGGACGCCGGGCATTCCGTTCAACCTTGATATAGCCGGGTGGCTTCGGAAGCGTGGTCAATTGAAGGGCCATGTCTTTCACATAGCTGGTGACCTTGAGCAGGCCCGGAAAGTTCAAGGTTTCAATGGTATCTCTGGGGGTGTGATAATCGTCGTGAAGGCCGGTAAAGAGAGAAAGGATTGGAACTCCCGCATTATACAGCGGAGTAGTATCCGTAGGCAGAAAAGGGCTGGAAGACCTCAGTATGTTCATGCCATCGTCGGGGGTTTCGATCTTATTCAGAAGGTCGTCCCACTCCCCGCTGGATCCAGTTCCCTGAACACTGAGGCCCTGTTCCCGGAGCCGGCCAACCATATCGAGGTTGAGGTAAGCCGCGATTCTGGGATAGAGGCTGCCTTCCCTTTTGCCTTCTTCGACGTAAGCCGTTGAACCGAAAAGCCCCATCTCTTCTCCCGACCATCCAGCGAATATCAGGTCGCGCTTCAGTGTGAGAGCTCCCTTAGCTTTCTGAGAGGTAAAATATTGAGCCAACTCCATCATCGCGGCGACTCCTGAGGCGTTGTCATCTGCCCCGTAATGCAGAGCTTCAGCTTCTTCGCCCTTGGCCCGGGTTCCTCCCCGGTTGCCATAGCCAAGATGATCTATGTGGGCCCCGATCATGATGGCTTCCGCAGCTGGTTTGCTGCCTGAGACAAGTCGGGCAATCACGTTTCGTCCCTCTTCCCTATTCTTGACGATTCCAATTCGAGTCGAGATTGTTCCCTCCAGGGTAAAGCCTTTCACCTTTTCCCCGTCAGAATACGAACGGAAGAGCTCCTTCAAGGCTGCTTGGTCGTCTTTGCCGGTAAGGAGAGATGTTGCGAGCCGATCCGTGATGCAAAGAGCGGGCAGGATGGGAGCCCCTCCGATCTCCTGGCTCAGAGGGAAGAGCTCCGTGGAGATTTCCTCGTTGGTGCCTTTGACGAAAATAATACCAGCAGCACCCTTCTCCTTCGCGAGGTTAGCTTTCACGAGAAGGGGGGCCGAGCCACGCAGTTCAGGACGGGATGCTGGCACGCCCCGCAGCACTACTATCCAACGGTTCTTTGGGTCGATACCAGCGAAGCTGTCATAGTTTCCCGCGGCTATACCAAAGCCAGCGAAGACGGTTTCTGCTTTGGTCTCCCCCGAGGTTGAGATCGAAAGAGGTTGGTAGTCTTGTCCGGGAGTAATGATGCTTTCGAAACCTTTCGGAATTTTGCCTGCAAAGGATAGGTTGTTGGCCCCCTCCATTCGCATCCCGGCCGCGAAGTCAAAGGTATGAAAAAACGAAGTGGCAGTGCCTTCCGGCGCTAATCCGAGCCCACGGAAGAAAGTGGCGAGGTAGGAAGTTGCCATCCGTTCGCCCTTATCGCCGGTCCCGCGCCCTTCATACTGTGCAGAGGCAAGGCGAGTGACATAGTTTCGGAGATCATTTTCTGATAGGCCGGCTGCGGACTGCTTGAGGGCCCTTTTCCCTTGTTTCCGGGCGATTCGCTCCGCTTTTTCGAAAGTCTCTGCCGCTACAGGAAAGGCAATCAGGCAGGCAAGGAGGAAAGGGAACACTCTCATGCGAGACGCGGATACACCAAACGAGTCTCTAGTGAAAGAGAGAGATCACCCGGCGGAAGGGATCTTTGGTCGCGAATAGAAGTGGCCGCGTGGGTGTTACTTGATTCTCTTTGAGACGATCCTGCCTCCAATAATGACACCCGTACAGTGAGTTACGGTTTCCAGAGGGTCTCCATCGAACAGGGCCAGATCTGCTTCTAGACCCGGTTTGAGAGAGCCTATTCGGTCTTCCACTCCGAGAATTTTTGCGGCTGCGGAAGTGCATCCTGCCAGCGCGACTTCATGGGGAAGTCCATACGCAACGGAGAGTGCGGCTTCAAAATGCACAACTCGTGTTTTCGGAACATAGGCCTCGTAGCCTGACTGAAAGGCAAAAGGGATCCCAGCAGCATGTAACTTTGCCGCTAGAGTAAAAGTGATGTTCTCATTCTCCCCATAGGGTCGAGCCATGGTGGGGTGGATGATGATGGGAACCTTGGCCTTCTTGATTTCCTCCAGCAGGAGGTAAGCCTCCGAGGCTCCATCGAGAATCAGGGGGAAATTGAATTCCCTCTGAAGACGAAGGGCGGCAGCGATATCCTGATGGCGCCTGGCGGTCACCAGCAAGGGAACGCTTCCTTCGAGAACCGCCGCCATCGCATCCAGTCTCAAGTTAGGATCTGGTTTCTCATCCTCCTTTGCCTCAGTTCTTTTCTTGAGGTGGCGTTGGGCCTTGAGGAGATGCTCCCGCAGCATGGCAAGAGACTTGGCACGGGTCCCCGGAGATTTCCCTCCCCGTCCAAATCCGCCTGAGCCAAGGGTGCTTGCTACCATCGCAAAGGGGCGAAGGGTGTTCTTCTCTGGATCGGTGATGGCAGGAACGTTTGTCTTCAGGATCATGGTCTGACCCGCCACCAGCGCACCGGGGGCATGTCCAGTGTGGATAGTGGTGATTCCCAGTTCCTGGATCCATTGCACGAGAGGGTCTCTTCCATTGTATGCATCGACAGCTCTGAGTTCGGGCTGGATCGGAGCGGAGGTCTCCAGCTGTTCCTGATCGTGGCGATCAAGATTCAGGATTCCCGACAGCCCCACGGTTGTATGAGCATCAATAAAACCGGGGGTTGCCACCGCTGCTTTAAGAAGGCGGTATCCTTCAGGGATATCCACTTCGCCCACCGGGCCAACTCTCTCGATCTTCCCATCTTTTGAGCAGAGAACCACGCCATGACGGAGCGGCTTCAAGTCGCCAGTCATCGTATAAAGTATATCTGCCTGAACTGCGACCTGAGCGCTTGCGGGAGTGATGCAATGGAACAGTAGGCTGGCAACAAGGAGGTAAATCTTCATAGGAGTATTCTGTTATTTGTAGAAGCAGCAGCCACTCGCGAGTCTACGGTGCCCGGCGCCGAAACCTCCCTCAGCCCAGAGCCGGTCCCCGGGGTCATCTAGATCAAAAACCTTGTTTCCTTCCACGTGAGTCTCCAGAACCCGCGTATAGACCGAGAGGGGGTCTCCGTTCAGGATCACAAAATCCGCTTTTTTCCCAACCGTAAGAGATCCGGTATGCTCCGCCTGATCCATCATTTTTGCGCCAGCAATAGTCACTGCTTCGAGGGCCTTCTGCCGGGACATCCCAGATCGGACTGCGAGGCCTGCACTACGAAGAAACCACCGGGAATCGTTAATCGGGTCATCAGTATGGAATGCTGTCAGAACCCCACGTTTTTCCAGCTCGGCCCCATTTTTCCATTCAAGATCTCTGGCCTCCAACTTTCCTCCAGGGGAGTCGAGATAGATGATCGAGCAGGACACTCCGGATTCTGCAATTTCGTCGGCCACTTTCCACGCTTCGGACACATGGTGCAGGACGACCTTGAATCCAAATTCCTTTTTCAGGCGTAGCACTGTGATGATGTCGTCGTGTCGATGAGTATGGTGGTGCACGACCTTTCGCCCCTCAAGGACGTCGACGAGAGCTTCCATGGCGAGATCGCGCTCTGGGGGGTCATCCCCACCTGCGGCGAGCTTGTCCCGATATTGCTGGGCCTTGATAAACTGCTCGCGGACTAATGCCGCTGATTTGCCACGAGTGCCGGGCGAACCGCCAGATCCCTTGATCGAATTGGTGCCATTGGCCATCTTGATGCCTCCGGCCATGGAGCCATCTTCGTTACGGAGTGCCAGTTCTTCGACAGTGACCCCATCGCGCAGTTTGAGGTATGCAGTCTGGCCCGAGAGAAGATGTCCAGAGCCCGACATGAGGTTGGCCATCGTGATTCCGCCGGCCCGGGCTTTCTCAAGGGTGCTATCGAGAACATCGATGGAGTCCAGAACTCTGACTCCAGGCTGGATGGGAGAGGACCCGTCGCCACCCTGGACTTTTCCGACATGAGAATGCGTGCAGACCAGGCCCGGGAAGACGAATTTGCCCTTCAGGTCGATGACCTTGGCTCCCTTTGGAATGGTAACTTCACCCCGTTTTCCTACGGCGGCAATGTTTTCTCCATCTATGAGGAGAACGCCATCAGGAATTTCCGGAGCAGTAACGGGGATGATATGAGCCCCCACGTAGGCCCTGATCGGGGAGGAGTTCTCGTCCCCGCCCAGCGATGCTACCGCGATGACCGCGAGTATCGCAAGAGGAGCCAGGTAACGCAGAGAGGCAAACATGAAACCCTCTTACAGCAGGAGAAAGCACTTCGCCACTTGGAAAAGCCGGGAGAGGTATTTGAGCCTTTCCGGAAAGTGAGATGGGTCAGGGAATAATCTTCAGCTGGGAGCGCCGGCTCAAGGAGAGGAAATGGTTATGAAACTCTTCAAGCAGGGCCTTCGAAGATCGGCCAAAACTATCGAGGAAGGCTCCTTCGAAACCCCTTGTCTCAAGAGCTTTGAAAAAGTTGACCCGGTAGGCTTCCTCGCTCGATTTACTGATAAGGAAGGCAATGAACCATGCGCCAAGATCGTAAGCAATCCGTGCTCTTCGTCCATATGGAATATCTCTTATGGTTTCTCCCTCCTGCAGGCTGCTGGATGAGTGCAGCTTGCGCTGCATGACCTCTTTCAGGTAATTGGCCCGCACACCCTTCTGCCTCGAGTAGAGTAACTGAGCCATGTATTCAGCGCCTCCTTCGCCCCACCACGGATTCGTCTGATTGAGGCTCTCTCTTGTCTGCTCCCTCCTGCTGTGAATATGCGCGTGCTGGTAGACGTGAAAGTATTCGTGCAGCACAACAGGCTTGTAGTCTTCCTCTCTTGGTCCGGGATTTTTTCCGGACATGGTAATGATAAATCCGGACCACTTGTCTCGTTCGTTTCTGCGTGTGTTCAGCCCTGCATTACCGTCCCGCGCATAGTCGGTGAAGTTATGGCTCCTGTTGAGGCAGTGGTGGAGGAGGGTGCCCGGATCTTTCTGCTTTCGCACAGCGCAATATTTTCTGTCGAGCTCGCGGGCGGCTTTTTCACTTCTGCCAACAATCCAGAACTCGAGAGGGCCGAAGTTTCCCCAAGCTTTGGAAGCGACTTGATACCACTGCTTTGTCAGCTCTACCTGACTTGCGGAGACGTCGCTTGCAGCATAAAATTCTGCTGGTCTGACAGTTGCCTTTCCCCATGTGTCTGCCTGTGCGACAACGCAATTCGAGCCGGGTCCAAATACAAGAATTGACAGGATAACTAGGAAAGCACGTTTCATCGTGACTGGGGATCTGTCCTCCCTGCAGGACTCCAAATGTAGGTCCAAGCCCGGTGCAGGTCGCGTCCAGATTGCTTGGATTATTGATTCCTCTCAGAAAGAAGCCAGCCGAGAAGGTCATGGAATTCGCCTTCCTTAAGTAGATGCTCAAACGAGGAGGGCATCAGAGAGCGGGCAAGGGTATCACTGGCGGTGATCGAGCTTTTTTCGATTCGGTATTCCTTGCCCGTGGCATCAACCAGAAGAAAGACCTCCCCTGATTCTCCCCGGACAAACCCAGCGGTGCTGGTTCCATTCTTCAGCGTCAAGGTTGTCAGGAAAAAGTGTGCATCGACATTGCGATTTGGGTCGAGGATGTCCTCAGTCAATCGGGCGGCTCCTCGAGCGCCGATGCCGTCGAGCTGGGGCCCAAGCAGCGCTCCCTCGCCAGCGACCTGATGGCATGAGGCACAGTGGGTTTTGAAAATGGCCTTTCCATTTTCCATTTGGGGCTGCGCCAGTTCAAAGGATTCAACGCGTTTCCTGATGACCTTCTCAAGTCGACTGCGCTCCTTGCTGGTTGGCAGGGTGGGTGAGGTGGCGGGTAGGGATGGAAGAAAAGCTTTCAGCTGGTCACGGAGATCGGCAGGAGCACTCACCAGAAGAACCCGGGCCAGGTCCTCAAGTAGCCCTCCATGGGCAGCGGAAGGAGCAAACGATTCCACCTGGGCCGCTGGCGGGGCGAGGCGCGTTATTGCCAGCCAAGCAAAGGATGGCCCGCTGTCCCCGTCTATAACCTCTAACTCTACCTGGCGGCCCTTCATGGAGGAGAGCCTCCATTCGACTTTGATGGCGCGGTCGTTTCTTGGGGGATAGGCGCGGCGCAGCTCCTTACCGGTTTTGGAGTCTGTGAGGCGGACAAAATTGTTCTCGTGGGGAGGCTGATCGGGATGCCCTCGATGCCCACAAATCCAGAACGAGATTGTATCACGGGCGATGAAGGGGCTGCTGCGGAGAATGCCCGTCCGGGACTCGGCCCCGGGTCTGCCAAGCGCTAGGCTGGAAATAACGGATACAGTCTGCCCGTCCTCACACTCTCTTTGTTGCAGAGTCCATGGGGAAGCGCTTTTTGGATGGGCCGGGTGAAAGCTCAGAGACCACGAACGCTCATGCCGTTCGGCAAGTAGACTACGGGCAATATCCTGCCCCATCTTAACCAGAGAAGGATCGAGCGTTGGCTCACCACGCTCCTGCCTGCCCCTCATGAAAGCGTTGAATTGCCCGGCTCGGACGATTGAGGGGCGATTTTCCTGGTGCTTCATCCATGCGACCGCTCCTTCCAGCACTTCTCTTTTCCCATGGCGGGCAAGGTGGCTGAGAATCTCAAGCGTATCGCGCAAACGGGGGCTTTGTTGTAGCCGCTGCAGGAGGAAAGCGGAGGAGCTGGGAGTCGGGCTTGCGAGAGCGATATCGGTGGGTAGAAGTCTG